>Ga0185299_10000882_pt1 | contig 69651 bp, 66 predicted proteins | sample PaiPotPPA55metaG_FD_128002 | JGI IMG/M metagenome (GOLD analysis project Ga0185299, IMG submission 128002) | Iron sulfur acid spring bacterial and archeal communities from Banff, Canada, to study Microbial Dark Matter (Phase II) - Paint Pots PPA... ... | reverse complement strand
CGACAATACCTTCGTGATCGCCGCCGTCAACGTCGTCTTGCCGTGATCAATGTGACCTATCGTTCCGATGTTTACGTGCGGCTTGCTGCGATCAAATTTTTCCTTCGCCATGACTCTCTCCGTAGTGCCTTTTGAACTGCTAAACCTTGTGTTTCGGCACAGCTCACACCATGCCTATCCGGCCCAGGGGCCGTGATTTCAATCCCTGACCGCGTCCTAGTAGTACGCGTATAACTTGAAGAATTTATCGCGCAGGCGGAGTTCCACCTGCTCCAGCGAGGCCAGATAGAACTCGCGGATCTGGCCCTGGTCGCCGTTGGACAGCTTTGCGTACAGCGAAGCCACTTCGGCGCCGAGCTTACCTTTGGTAAGCACCGCCTCGAAGCTGCGGATGCGCAGACCTGAGCGCTCCAGCGACTTCAAAAACTTCTCGACGTTACGAGACGCGAAAGAGCCCTCAATCGCCTGCTTCACCGCAGTGAAGGTAGGCTGGTCGAGGACACTCATAGCCGGCCGCTCGTACAGAGCGCTGGAACGGTCTACCTGAAAGGCTGTTTGCTGCGCCATTGTTTTGAAACCCTGCCTTCAAAGCCTTGCAAATCTGGAGCGGGAGACGGGAATCGAACCCGCGACCAACAGCTTGGAAGGCTGTGACTCTACCACTGAGTTACTCCCGCAACTTCAGCAAGTCAGTACGTTAGCGAGTCAGCAAGTCAGCGAAACCTTGCTGGGACGCAGCGTCTACTGCCTCACCCCAACGAAAATCTGGAGCTGATGATGGGGCTTGAACCCATGACCTCTCCCTTACCAAGGGAGTGCTCTACCACTGAGCTACATCAGCCTTACTGCACGCTGTTGGCTTCCGCCCTCAACGCGCCTCTACTAGTTTACCGCGAACGCAGCCGTCCAAGGACGACCCGGAACGCGAAAAACCCCAGCAGCAACCAAGTCAGCTGCTGGTACTTGCCCGGCTCCATCGTACGCCAGACCAACACCGCCAACAGCGCAATCGCTGCCAACGCCACAACCATGCGTCCCGTGCCCGAAGGGTTCATGCAACCGAACTCCTTTTGGCGGCGGAAGCAAAGCCGCGGAAAAATGGTGCACAGGGGAGGATTCGAACCTCCGTAGCGCAAAGCGCGGCAGATTTACAGTCTGCTGCCATTAACCACTCGGCCACCTGTGCCCTATCCCGCCGATTGGCCCTCCGGCAAATATCCCGTCACACTCCAGGCAAACGCCAGCGCAAACGACTCGCGCCAGAGACTCACTCAGGATTGTGGCTGGCGGACACTGCAGGGTGGAACAACAAGCAGGTACAACCAAACTCTCGTACGAATGCTGCGGAAAATCTGGAGCTGGCGAAGGGATTTGAACCCCCGACCGCCTGATTACAAATCAGGTGCTCTACCAGCTGAGCTACGCCAGCCCAAACAGCAAACTGCGCTGCCGAATCGCGCAGCGCAGCTTTGACTTTATCACAGCTGGCGCAAGCGGAAAAACCGGCCCGCAGCCACAGTTCGATGATCGTCCCCTAGGTATGGCAGCGGCCATTGCCGAGCAACTCAGGCGCGAGCCAGATACCGTCCCAGCTTCCGGGGCCATTCCCTATCCATACATGGACGTTCAACCAGCACATAAAACACCATGCCGACCGGAAAAACGATAGGGAACGAGAACAACACGCCGTACATGGCTGTGTGCCAGAAGCGCCCATCGTCCAGATGAAGCCTGGCCATCAGCCAGAAGCCTCCCTGTAAGGCGACCGAATGCGTCAGGTAGAGGCTGTAGCACATGCCTCCCAGCGTTGAAACAAGTGGCACCCGAAAGAAGCGGCTCAACCACATACCTTTGAAGCCCCCCACTACGCCGGCGAATATCAGCGCCGGCAGAACATAGAAGGCAATTCGATCGTCTACAAGAAAGATCGCGACGAGCGAACCACTCCCTACCACGTCCCAGATCCACGACGATCTCATGCGCGGCATAACGGTCAGGAACCAATCGGCCAGAAGAAATCCCACCAGAAAATACTGAAGGAAGCTAAGGATGGAAAGATGCACGCGCGTCTGCGGCGACCCAGGCGTGTGTACGCGCAGAATACTGAAGGCAACGACAGCGGCGATCAAGGCGCCGCGCCTGATCCATGGCGTCTTCGAGAAGAAAAGCACAGCCAGCAGCGGAGCCAACAGGTAAAACTGGACTTCAACCTCTAGCGACCATGAAGGGACATAGATCGTGGGATAGGTCCCATAGATCAAGCCATGCAGATATAACAGGCTCGCCCCCAGATGCGCGGTAAGCACCAACCATGGGACGCCCTTGGCCAAATGGATCAAGGGAAAACGAATCAGAAGATTGACAATGTAAGGCGGTTCAAGTCGCGTGACGCGACGCAACAGATAGGGGCCAAGCCGAACCCTGGGCCCTTGTAGAAAATGCTGCCGCGCAAAGGGAATGCCCAGCACAAGGCCGCTGATGGCAAAGAAGAGCGGCACTCCCCGGGCCAGGTGGCGCATAAAAGATCCCGCGTCCCCAGTGAGAGGTATGCAGAACCCGCAATCCTGCCACGACCTCTGCCCAATGTGGTACAGGATCACGGCAAGGATGGCTACAAACCGGAGCCCATCGATCTCAGGAATGTAGTGTCCAGTAGTCGTTACCCGGCGAAGCGACCGCCAGAAACCAGCATTCGTCCGGATGGTCCCGGCCTGCGAAGAGCCGACACCCACATCGGATGGCTGTGTGGGTTGATGCGATGGCATTCCATTAACGTATACGTTGGGACGCGGGTTTGACGCGAAGCCCCGATGCCTGTCATTTCGACCGACCAACGGGAGCGGAGAAACCTCTGCATTTCACGGATGCTTGTGTTGCCAAAGAAGCTAAAGGGACACGCTGTACGGCCTTGCCAAAGATGCCTATCGTCAGCCTCCAGCAAAAACCATCACCAGAGTTCGGCTCGATGACAATAATCTCTTGAGGCTCCACAGGGAAAATGCTCTAAGGCATCATCACCGGCTTGTCGGGCGATACCGATCCGCAGTCCACGCCGACAAAGTGCGAGTCGGCGGTGATATCGCTCACAGCATGGTGGCCACCGGGAGACATCTCAATATGCGTGACAGCGTGTACGGATTCCGCACTCAGAAAATCGATCTGAACATGCCCCGTCCCATTCATGCTGGGGCAGCTGACGTCGAACGAGTAACCCCGCGGAGTCCACGATTCGTTGCTACGCTGGCAGCCTTTCTGTTGCTCGCTCGCGATGTGTTTGGCCCAGGTATCGGCCGTATAACAGACTCGCGCCTTCATGGGGTGGGGCGGCATATCCATGCCCGCCATCGTCACCTTCATCATGACCGTCGTCTCCCATAGACCCATCTTGACCGGCGGAGTGCTGGGCATCTGCATCATCCCAGCAGCAAGCAACACAGGCCCGAATAACAGTACGGTTTTCATGGCAATTCTCCTTGCAGACAACCTGCACGTAAAACAGGGAAGGTCACAACGGTTTATCACGTTCCGTCGAACAGCGAAAGATAACGGCGGGAGAGCCGATTTTACCGAGAGCAGACCGGCTCTCTCCCATCCGAACCTCGTCTCGTCTCGACCGACCGAAACTGCAAACCGAGAGCTTCGCAGTGATAGGATGAGGCCCATGAGTTGGCTGCGTATCGGACCCTCCAAACTCTCTCCACTTTCATTGACTTTGCTTTGCTTGCTTGCCGGTACTTCAACCCTGCTCGCCCAGACCACAACGTCCGCGTCCGAAGACGGCCCTCTGCAACCCAACTCCGACGTGCCCCGCGTCCACCAGATCGACAACGACACCATCCTCCGCATGTCCAAAGCCGGGCTCGACGACACCATCCTGATCCAGACCATCCAACTGCAGCCGGGCCACTACGACACGTCGCCCGACGATCTGATTGCCCTCAAAACCGCCGGCCTATCGCCGCGCGTGATCGCCGCCATGCAGGCCCACGGAACCGGCCTGGAGGTTCGCGGCAATGCGAAGCCCGCAGCCGCAAAGGTCGAACCCGCAACGCTGGCCGACGGCATCGACGAGATCGGCGTCTACTACAAAGCGAAAACCGGCGAGTGGATTCCCCTCAGGACCGAACGCGTCGTCTTCAAGTCCGGCGGATGGGTCAAGAGCACGCTGACCCACAACGTCGTCGGCAAGGACATGAACGGCCACCTTGATGGAGCCAAATCGCCGCTCGTACTGCCTACCGGCGTGCAACTGCTCATCTACGCACCGGCTGGAACCGATGCCGGGGAGTATGACTTCGTGCGCTTCCGCGAGCACTCCGACAGCCGTGAGTTTCGCGTATTGACCGGCGGCGTGTTCCACTCGGAATCAGGTTCGGAGCGCGACGAGATCGAGTTCCATCCCAAGAAAATCGCTACCCAGATGTTTACCTTCACCGTGCCGGTCGATATCGAAAAAGGCGAGTACGGCGTTCTTCCGCCGGGCTCATCGAATGTCAGTGGCATCGCCGGAACAGGCAAGATCTTTACGTTCTCCATCATCGAATAACCTATGCGCAAGCGCACTCTCATTCCGCTGTTGATCGTCCTGGCTGTGCTCGTGGCGCTGGGAATCGCCTTCTACCTCAGGACCAAGTCACCTCCCGAAGCCGCGCGGCTGCTGCCTGAGTCCGACGCGATCGTCTACGTCCACCTGAAGACTGTGCGCACGGTGACTCACTTCGACACCACGCCCGTTCAGCGCAGCGGAGACTTACAGCGTTTCATCGATGCCACCGGCATCGTGCCCGACCGCGATATCGACGACGCTGCCTTCGCCCTGCATCGCATGGCCAACCCCAACGGCCCCAACGGCCCCGTTGCCTACTCCGAGGTCTTCGTCGGACGCTTCGACGGACAGCGCCTCGCGAAATATCTCGCCAGCATCGCGACCGCACGCGAAACCTACGCAGGGCGCGAGATCTACAGCATCCCCATCGAAGGCCGCACCCTGCGTGTGACGCAGCTTGGCTACGACACGATCGGCGCCTCGAACACGCCGACAGCAGAACAGATCCACTCGATGCTCGACCGCTCGCGTGCCTCGGCGCTGGGCACGCCGGGATCGTCACTGCTGGCCGCGCGCTACTCCGAGGTTCCGCTGCTCTCGCAGGCCTGGGGAATCGGCCACATTGGCCTTCCCTTCGCGAAGGATGGCTACATCTCGATCCTCGGCCTGCAACTGCCGCTGCCGGAGGACACCGACCTCGTCGCCAGCCTGCGCTACAGCGGGTCCGTCCACCTCCGCATCGAAGAGATCGCCTCCGACCCGGACGCCGCACAACACACCGTAGAGACACTGACTACATTGCTGAACATCGTTCGCGGCCTCGGCAGCGCAGAACCCCCAAGCAATCCCGCCGACTCCGCCATGCGAGACGTTCTGGCCTCCATCACCCTGGAACATCACAAAGACCGCGCCCTGCTCAACGCCTCCGCCAGCCTGGAGCAGATCAAGGCATTGACTTCGGGCGGCAATCCCACAGCGGACCCTCAGAACACAGTTCCACCGCCCACGCCGTTGCTACACTAGCCATCCTGATGAAAAGTGATCTTGCCAACCTGGACATCCTTCGATCCTTCGCAGTTCTTCTCGTGGCGGCAGGTCATTTTTTCATGTACGCCGGAAGGCCCGACTGGTCTGGATGGATGGGACTTACCGGCGTTTGCCTCTTCTTTGTCCATACCTGTCTGGTATTGATGTGGTCCCTCGAGCGAGACCCGCATTCGGGGCGCTTTTATGTTCGACGCATCTTCCGCCTCTTCCCTCTGTGGCTGGTCGTGCTCGCGCTCGTGGTGGCCTTTAAAATTCCTACCGCCCCGCAAGCCGCCCCACACTTCGGCTACTTCGCCGCATCACCCCGCGAGCTTCTGGCAAACGCCACGATGACCTTCAACCTGTGGTTTGGAGCCAGGATCGTCGGTGCCTCATGGTCCCTGCCGATCGAGATGCAGATGTATCTGCTGCTTCCCGTGCTCTTTTTCTTCATCCGCAGCACTCGAGCCTTGTGGGTCTTGCTGGTCATCGAAGGGCTGGTCATCACTTCCGTGTGGACAGTACTTGGCCCCCACGCCACACCCAATGCTTCACTCGCCATCTGCATCCCTTACTTTCTTCCCGGCGTAATGGCCTATACGCTCAGCAAAAAAGTGCGACCGACACTTCCGCCCTGGAGTTTTATCGTCTTTCTTCTGGGGATGGCAGCCGTGCATCATCGCTACGGCAATCTCTTCCGCTCCTCTTTCTTCTGCCTCGCCATTGGGCTTGCGCTGCCGTTCTTCCAGCAGATCACCTGGCGTCCCGCGGTGCGTTCAGCGCATCTCATAGCGCGATACTCCTATGGCATCTATCTCTGCCATATCCCTTCCATCTGCGTTGGACTGTACTATCTGCGCGGACATAGCTTGGCGTTGCGCCTGGCCTCCATCCCCATCGTGCTGACTGTCTCGTCGGTTGCGCTGTACCATGGCATCGAAGCGCCTATGATCCGGCTCGGGTCGAAACTGGCTAAGAAGATCGAGTCGGGCCCCTCACCGAAGGTCAACGAAACAACCCTCAGCCTTGAACCCGCACCCTGACTTTCCAGATGCTTACATGACACTTCTTTCTCAAGCGACTCCTCAAAGGCCTCAGCGTGCAACCCTGATCAGATCCTTCTATCCAGGGTTGGATGGACTGCGGGCAGTGGCATTTTTTTTGGTTTTCGTCGATCACTATTTTTTGCCGCCGCTTTGGAATAGGCCCATCTACCGATGGGGCTTTGTGGGCGTCGATTTGTTCTTTGTGCTCTCCGGATTCCTCATCACCGGAATTCTGTATGACTCGCTCCATCATAAGAATTACTTTCTTAGCTTTTATATCCGGCGAACGCTGCGCATCTTTCCGGTATTTTATGGCGTCTGGCTGCTCCTTCTTGTTTTAACGCCGTTTTGGCATATTGCTTGGAATGGCTACAACGTAGCTATGGCCGCTTACATCGGCAACTTCTTCCTGCCCGGCGCATCCTACGGCTTGCACGTTGATCCGGGAACCTTGTTCTATCTATCTAAGCGTCATGCGGGGTTCTCCGCCATTGCCGTGAGTCACTTCTGGTCGCTCTGCATTGAAGAGCAGTTCTACCTGATCTGGCCGGCCGTGGTATGGTTTATCCGGTCTCGGCGCACACTTTTGCTGCTTTGCATGGCCGTTATTGGGATTGCGCCCCTGCTCCGCGCGGTCTTTCTCTATTCCCACCCCAGCGGCTATCTCAGTCTCTACTTCAATACCTTTTCCCGCGCCGACACTCTGCTCGTAGGGGCAGCTCTTGCACTTTGGCTTCGAGGCCCACAAACAACAGTCATTAAGGTCCGCCGTGTCGCCTATATCTTGACCCTGGGGGCTCCGCTGTTTCTATGGCTCAGCGTTTCCCTTAACGGCGCACACGCAACGACTCCTATTGCCGATCCCGTCGTATGCACGCTTGGCTATACGCTGATAGCGCTCACCGGAGCCGGCATTCTTCTTCTGGCGATCGATTCCAATCCATTCACCACTCTGCTGCAAATACGTCCTCTTGCCGCGATTGGAAGAATGAGCTACGGTCTCTATATCTTTCACGGGCTCATCGCGCCGTATATTCTGGCAAAGGCCTTGACCTTTCATCGTTATCATGGGCGCTTGCTAGTTCCCATGCTCGGCTTTGCATGCTCCTACATCATCGCTTGGTTGAGCTTCCGATTCCTTGAATCACCATTTCTTCGGTTGAAGGACATCCTCGCTCCCCGAGCAGGAGCGATCTCCGACCCGCCACCCATACCTCTACACGGCGAGACAGCTCCCACTCCATCGCCAACGCAGACGGTCGAAACTGGCTAAGAAGATAGAGTCGGGCCCTCCCCGAAGGTCAACGAAACAACCCTGAGCCTTGAACCCGCACCCTAAATTCACAGAAAGAATCAAAAAAGATGATGCGTCTCTCCACTCTCGTCTTTCCTATTGCAAGAGTCGTATTGTGCGCGCCGCCGCCAGCTCCAGCCCAACCTTGAACATCCGCTTCATAGCAATCTGCGAAACTGCCTTGTCGGGAATGAAACTCATTGAACCGCCATTTCGTCCCCTCTGAACCGGGGCAACCCATCGACGCTCACGAACAACCCTCCCACGGAGCTATCATGCGCATACTCTCTCTCAGCCTTCTCACCACAGCAGCCCTGCTGGCGGCAAATGCAGTCGCACAGCAGCCGGTGCTGACCGGGCAAGCAGCCTTCACCGACTACAACCAGCAGAAGCCTGGCCTTCGCCACAAGATCACCCTCGCCGATCTACCCCAGCCCAATCCCAGCGAGGCGGTCAACAACACCGCCCACCTGATCCCGCGCCCCGCCAACGCGTGGCCCATCGCCCCCGCAGGCTTCAAGGTCACCCTCTACGCCGGCGGAGACGCCGCTCCCTTGCAGCGCGCAGACAACAAGGAGCACATGCAGCTCAGCGGCGGCACCTTCACCCAGCCGCGCCTCATGCGCACCGCTCCCAATGGAGACATCTTCCTCGCCGACCCCGGTGCCGGCACAGTCTTCGTCCTTCGCGGCGTCCGCCCCGACGGCAAAGCCGCCACCCTTGAGAAGTACGCTACAGGCCTCGACCATCCCTTCGGCATCGCCTTCTATCCCACGAAGAACCCCAAATACATCTATGTAGGCAATGCCACCACAGTCCAGCGCTTTACGTACAAAGTCGGCGACCTGCACGCCTCCGGCGCTCCTGAAACCATGGTCCCCGATGTCCCCGGCTATGCCCAACTCACCGGCGGCGGCCACTCCACGCGCGACGTCGTCTTCACCGCAGACGACAAGCACATGCTCGTCTCCGTCGGCTCCGGTTCCAACGTCGATGACCCCGACACCCATCCCAAAGAGTTCCACCGCGCCGACGTTCTCGAGTACACCCCCGAGGGCAAGTTCGTCGAAGTCTACGCTCACGGCATCCGCAACTGCGTCGGCGAAGCCATCAACCCCATCACCCACCAGCTCTGGTGCTCCACCAACGAGCGCGACGATCTCGGCAACCACCTCGTCCCCGACTACGTCAGCTCTGTCCCCGAAGGCAGCTTCTTCGGCTGGCCCTGGTACTACATGGGCGGCCACCAGGACCCGCGCCTCCCACAGCCCTGCACCAACGGCACCGGCCCCAACCCCCAGGCGCCTGCACTAACCGCCGACCAGGCGAAGAACTGCAAACGCGTCGACCTTAGCTCCAAGGTCGTCACGCCCGACGTCCTCGTCCAACCTCACATGGCCTCGCTGGAGATGCTCTTCTATCCGGCCCACACCAGAGCCGATTCATTTCCAGCCGAGTATGCCGGCGACGTGTTCGCCGCGGAGCACGGTTCCTGGAACCGCAAGAACCGCGCCGGCTACGAAGTCATCCACATCCCCATGAAGAACGGCCACGCCACCGGAGAGTACGACGACTTCCTCACCGGCTTCGTAACCGCTGACGGCCAGGTCTGGGGCCGTCCCGTCGGTGTCGCTGTAGGCAACGACGGCAGTCTCTTCGTCACCGACGACGGCTCACGCAGCGTCTGGCACGTCACCTACACAGGCCAGTAGCTCACGAGGCCGCAACCAACCGAGCACCCCATCTTCGGCGCATAAAATCGCGCCGAAGATGGGGTGCCTTTGCTTTTGCCGTTGTTTGTTTTTCGTCGTCATCCTGAGCCATAGGCGAAGGACCCCCGCATTTGGGGGCGGCGCCAATGCGGGCACCCTCACGCCGTCCCCACCAACTCCCGCGCCAGCCGATCCAGCAAACTCTTCGGATCCGACGAAAGCCCCGTCCGCACAGGCGATATCTGGATAACCGCACTACGCGGCGCCGTAAGCCAGTAGAAGCGCTCCTTCTTAGACAGCCGCGCGATCGGCCCCGCCGCAGGGTCACCCGCACAGATACGGCAGATCGCTTGCAGATGCCGCGCCACCATACTCACATCCAGCGCTGGCCACAGCGCCCGGAGACGTGCCTCATTGACCTCGATGCGCGCGTCCAGAAAGTTCTGTTCCGACGAATAGACGATCACTCCCGCATTCACAAACTCGTCCCGCTCAACGCGGGGAACCACGCGTACTGTCGCGTAATTAAACGACTTGGGAGCGAGCATGCGCGATCTCCTGTTCAAAGATATTCGACGCTTCCAGCCGCCGCAGCAGGAACTCGCGATAGGCGCTGCGCCGTTGCGAGGGAGTAACAGCATCCCTCTCCGAAGTCAGCCAATCCTCAGGAAGCAGTTGCAGAATCTCCTCCAGCTTCGCCTCCGTAATGCTCCTGTGCGCGGTCTCGGAAGCGGCCGCAATGTCGCCGGCCCAGCGCAACAGAATGTGCTCCCGAATCTGCTCGAACTTCGATGTGGCTTTCTCGCTCGCAGTCGGCCAGTTGTGGTGGAAGTACAGCGACGCTCCATGGTCGATCAGCCACAGCTTCTCCTCCGACAACAAAAGGTTCGCGTTACGGGCCGTGCGATCGACGTTCAACACAAAGGCATCGAACCACACACACAGCGAAGCCGTCAGCAGCGAGGCCTCATCTCCCGCCGCCGGATCGAAGGTCGTCGCCCCAGGCAGATACTCCAGGCCCACATTCAAACCCACGGAGGCTTTCAGAAGATCGCGAATCTCCGTATCGGGTTCATTTCTCCCGAAGGCCGGATCGATCTGGACGAAGACGATCTCCGGAACGCACAGGCCAAGCAGCCGTGCAATCTCTCCCGAAATCAACTCAGCCACCAGCGCCAGAGCCCCCTGCCCTGCTCCTCGAAACTTGACGACATACATCCTGCCGTCATCCGCCTCAACGATAGCCGGCAGCGATCCGCCCTCTCGCAGTGGAGCTACATAACGGGTGCCGTTGACGCTGCGAAGAGACATGAGCCTAGTCTAACCTTCGCCGAGTAGTCAGTTAGACCTCACCCCCTCTCTTGCGAAGCACTCGCTGCAGGCCACTAGGGCATGTAGTCCAACGGCGCGAAGCGCGAACCCTGACGCTTCAGCGTCAGGGAGACGGAGGGAGCCGTAGCCTTTAGGCTACGGAATAAAGCCACGCAAGAATCGGGCTTTAGCCCCGGGCCCTTTGCCTATACAGGCAAGAAGTCAGGGCGAGTTGGAGAGAATCTCTAAATCCCATTGGGTCAAGAGATGAGAAACGCATTTCTGAGGACCGTTACGACGTCCATCTCCCGCCGCTTACTCCTCGGTCGTGGACCGATCATCCGGCAAGGGCTGATGATCTCTAATCATCGCTACGAACGAGCCGACCTCCCGAATCACCACATCGGGCCTGTCGTTCTGAAGGTAATGATCGCTGCCCTTGGCGATGACGCGTCTGCTCTGGCCCGACAGGCCCTTAGCCTCCTCCTGCATCTGGCCCCATACGATGGCATTGGCCTTTGAAACGGCTACTGGCCAGTTCGGCTCGAGAACGTTCGGATCGCGCGAAAGAATCAGGACCGGAAGGTTGCCAAAGGGGCCTGCGTGAATCGTCTCTTCTCCTGAGGCCCGCTCCGCGTCCAGTTCGTTCTCCACCGCATCTATCTGCGACGGGATGCACGAGTCTGCTTTGATCCATGCGCTGTAGGCCTCAAAGCCCGGAGGGATGGAGGTGCAGTCTCCTTGTAGCCGATACCACCCCAGCGTCATGAGTAGCTTCTGCCACGGCATCTGACGACGCTGCTCCTCCTGAATCTTTACCAGCTCCTTCGGAAGGCGATCATCCTGAAGCGGAGTGGCGCCATCCACAAAGACAAGCCCGGCCAGATCGTCAGGATAATGCGCGGCATAAGACCGTAGATAGATTCCCGAGATGGAGTGTCCCACCAGCACAAAAGGCCGTTGAACGGCTGCAGCTTCGATCAACTGGTGAAGCTGCGAGGAGATGGCATTGGCATCCTGAACACCGGGCCGCGATTCGCTCCAACCGAAACCGGCGCGGTCGTACGAGCAAACTCTCGTCTGCCGCGCGAGCGCAGGCTGCACCTTCGCCCAGCCCGTGAAGTCATCGCCCAGGCCTGCACTCAGCACGATCGTCGGCGAACCTTCCCCCGTGCAGTACAGGTGCATGGAGTAGCCGCCTATGTCGTATAGCTTGCCCGGAACTCCAGCTATCTGACGGTAGTGGCGAAGACTCAGCGCGTTGTAGGCTGCTCCACCACCGACGGCCAATAGGCAGAGGAGAAGAATGGCCATACCGATTCGGGCTAGAAGCTTGCGGGATCCCATTCAGATGTCATCGTACCGGACGATCCGGCCTGCATCAATAACGACAATTCATCGTCTCGACCGTGATCTATAAGGAAGAATCACCTCAGAAGTGTTATCTCGACCGGAGGCGGCGTTTTTTTTGCCGCCGTAGTGGAGAGGCCTGCATGTTGCAGAGCGCGATGCAAATGTTTGTGGCGCTCTTTGCGTCAAGACCTGCAGCTTGTTCTGCGCAGGCGATAGTGCTGGCACAAACGAACTGTAGGTCTCTTGACGCTACGTCGGTAAAAAGGCTCCTAATACAGACCGCAAAAAAACTCACCCTGCCTCCAGCATGTGCGCCTTCTTCTCCTTCAACTCACCCAGCAGCCGCTCCACCTTCTCATCGCGTTCGAGCTTCGCAAAGTCGTCCTCGAGCGTGTCGTCTTCCAGCATTTGCTTGCCAGCATAGTTCTGCGCCTCCGCACTCTGGATGCGGGCCTTGACCCGTTCCAGCGCCGGGCCGCGTCCCAGACTAACAGCGACTTGCTCCGCCGCCTCACGCGCTGTAATCGCCTTGCCCGCCATCTGCGCGCGGCGATGCTGCGCAACCAGCAACACACAATGAGCCTGCGTCGCCTTCAACTTGCCCTGCAGCTTGTTGTACGTCGTACGCATTCCGTCGACCTCCTCGGCCTGCTCCTCGACCTGATGCACAAGGTCCCCAGCCATCTGTTCGTGACTCAGAGCACGTTCGAGCGCCGCTCGCGCCAGGTCATCCTTGCCCTTGTTCACCGCCAGTTCAGCCTTCGCACGCCAGTCCGCTGCCGTCTGCTCCTGCTCCTTGGTCTTCTTTTCGAGCAGGTGCCGGTCGGCGATCGCAATCGCTACCTGCGTCTTCAATTGGAGCAACTGGTTCTCCATATCGAGTGCCAGTTGCTTCAACATCTTTTCCGGATCTTCGGCGCGGTCGATCAGGTCGTTCACATTCGCGCGCAGCAGAGTTGCCACTCTTTCCATTAGCGATAGTGCCATGACGGTTCTCCTTCTCGGTACATGATTCAAATGAAAGCGGCGCGTGAGGGGTTACCCTCACGCGCCGCACTGTTTACTCCCTCTTGTCGCCTTCGATCGTCGGGGTAACATCGGACGCGCCGCCGTTCGGGCGTTGCGCCATCTGCTTGATGTTCCCCATCAGATCGCTCATCTTCATGCCGCTGAGCGCTTCGAACAACGCGGGCACCTGCGCGGCAATCTCGGTCATCTCGCCGGTGAGCTTGTGCGCGCCGACGCCCTTCCCGTCGCCCGTGGACACGATCGTGATCTTGTCCACCTTGCTCAACGGCTCGCTCATCGCGCGAACCACATCGGCCATGTTCGTGATGAGTTTGTCGACGACCGCGGCCTGCGACCACTCCTGGTACGCCTCGGCCTTGATGTTCATGGCCTTGGCTTCCGCCTCGCCCTTCTGGAAGATGATCGAAGCCTCCGCCTCACCCTGGGTACGGATGGCCTGCGCCTTGCCTTCGGCTTCGGCAACGATGCGCGCTTTCTCGGCGTTCGCCATGTTCCCAATGCGCTGCGCCTCGATCTCCGACTTCTTCAGCACAGTGGCGATAAGTTCTTTTTCGTTACGCAGAATCTCGGCCTCCTGCACCTTGACCTGCGCCTCTTTTTCAACCTGCTGCACACGGACCTGCTCGGCGATGACCTTCTGCTGCATGACGTTGGTCTGCAACTCATACGCCTTATCGGCCTGCGCCTCCTGCTTGCGAGACTGCTCGGTGAACGTGGCTTTCTGGATGTCGAGATCGCGCTGCGCCTCGGCCTGCTTGGCCAGCGACATCGTCTCCGCCAGCACACGCTCCTGATCGGCTGCGGACTTGGCGACCGCGGCCTCTCTTAGAGCAATAGCCCGGCGGATAGCCGTGTCACGTTCCGCTTCGGCCATGGCGATCTCCGCATCGCGCCGAATGCGCGCAATGTCCGGGCGGCCCATGTTGGTGATGTACTCATTCTTGTCGCGCACCTCCTTGATCGTGAAGCTCACGACCTCCAGGCCCATCTTGCTCATATCCTCGGCACAGGTGGCGCGCATGCGCTCGCCCACCATCTCCGGCTCCTTCACAATCTGCTCGACAGTGAGCTGCCCGATGATGCCCCGCAGATGACCTTCCATCACCAGGCGGATAAGGCCTTCGCGCTGCGGCGGAGTCTTCGACAGGAACTGCTCGGCAGCGGTCATGATCGACTCGTTGTCCGAACGCACCTTGATCTGCGCCACAGCCTCTACCGTGACCGCAACGCCCTGCTTGGTATACAGGTCCTGCTGCGGGGCGACATCGAAGCTCATCAGTTCCAGCGAAAGCTCTCTGCAGTTTTCAACCACCGGGAAGATGACCGCGCCATGTCCCTTGATCACACGAGGACCGCGAAAACCGTAGACGATCAACGCTTCATTCGGGCCGGCCTTGCGAAACATCTTGGCCAGCATGCCCATCAACACAAGGGTTGCAAGAACACACAACCCAACGACGACAATGATTTGATTCGACATTTCCTGCCTCTCTCAATTCGTTCTACTGTTGAAACGCACAGCGCTGTTGCGTCTGCTTTTGTTGTTGCTTTTCTTTCTGTCATTCCCGCAGGGAATCTGCTTCTGCTTCTGCCTTTGCTTTTCTTTCTGTCATTCCCGCAGGGAATCTGCTTCTGCCTTTGCTTCTGAGATAGGTCCGGGCTTTAGCCCGGACATGTACCGCAACCAACAACCTGGGCTTTAGCCCCTGGGACATGCCTTCCTCTGCTGAGCGGAGATTGCCTGTATCGGCAAACGACCCGGGCTAAAACCCGCTCTGTGGTTACTCTTGATACCCGGGCTAAAGCCCGGGCCTATCTCACGACACAAAAACAAAACGCCCTTTTCATACCCATCCGATCGATTGCACTGTTTCGCGCAATCCGATTTACGGCTCCTTGCTTTCTTTCTCAAGGTTTCTCACTGGCCCATCGGCTAACAGGCCATGTTCAAACTCATCCCAGCGCCGCACATACGCGACACCGCGCACATAGCGCATGACCACCACCTCCGCGCCGCGTTCGAGCGCTGTTCCATCGTCCGACCGCACGGCGGCGCTGCGACGCACGCCATTCTGCGAGTACAAAATCTCGCCCACGCCGCTCTTGGGAATCGCTCCGCTCAAGCGGCCGATCACACCGGTCATCTCGGTATCCGAAGGTTCAAGCGTCCGCTCGCGCGGCAGCAGCACCCCGACCAGAAACCAGAACACCAGCGCCGCTCCCGCAACTCCACTCACCACCGAGAACAACAGCACCAGCATGCCGCCAAAGATGTTGGCCCGATGCAGCAGGTATCCCGTGCCTCCGAACCAGCACAAAAACGTGACCAGCGTGAAGCCGTTGAGCGGCGAGATATGCGTAGCCCCGCCGTGTCCCTGCACTCCGCCAACCTTGCCCACGTGGCCGGCATGACCATGCAGGTGCAGATGCCCCGCATGAAGATGCAGAAAGTCTCCGAAGAAGGCGATCAGGCTCAACACCAGCCCTACGCCGAAGCACGTCAGGTAGATCGCATTCCAATCCCAGGTCCCCATCATCGCCCCACTCCTTTCTTCGACTTCTTTGCCTTCACAACACTCTTGCCTTTGCTCGCCGCTACACTCGTTGCCGTCGGTTCGATCGGAGCCTGCGGCCTGGCTGCCGTCTTCGGCACAGGTCTCAACAACTCCAGCAGACGCTCCGCAAGCGACGGCGTCTCCAGCACGCTTTCCAGCAGCAGCAGACACCCGCGCGAATCCTCATGCCGCGCCACGGCCAGCAACGCCCGTCGCAACTCAGGATCGCGGCGGAAGCGCTCTGCTCCGCCGATCAGCCAGAGGTCGAGCTTGTCCTCCAGACCGCGCACATCGCTCAGCAGCTCCGCGTGATACCCCTCGGGGTCGTCGACCAGATAGCCCGGATGCACCTTGAAGAACTTGGCCAGCAGCAGCCGCGAGGTATTCGTCAGGTGCGGCCGGGCGCCACTCTCGATCTGCGACAGATAACTCTGGCTGATCGACTCGTCCATCTCCGCCGCGATCGCGCGCACCAACTCGCCCTGTGTCATGGCACGCCCCAGCCCACGCAAGCTGCCTTCCACCTCACGCAGGTACCGGATTTTGTCGCACAATTTCATCGCTCACTCTCCACTCATTGCGGATTGCAATAAATATATTGCTAATTGCAATATCCGTCAAGACCCCTCAAAACCGGTCAGCGTGCGCAAGCCTTGTACCGCCTTTTATTCGCCTGGCTGTCTGACAAATTTGCCTTCTTGTAAGAGCGTTCGATACAGTCGGAAGCGAGATTGCAGCAGATTGCTGAAGATCTCAACAAGCAAGGAGTTATTCGTGCCCTGGTTCACCCTCGAAGAAGACGCCCTTTCGCAGCAGCAGATCGCCGAAGCCTGTACCCGCCTGCTCGCCGAAGCCCGCACCCGCATCCATAGCGACCTGAAGCGCGTCCTGCTGCTGCCGCCCGACCTCACCCGTGCCCACTCCGGCGCAGGCCACATCACCGAGCTGCTCTATCGCGAACTCGACGCCGCAGGAGCACACGTAGAGGTCATCCCGACACTCGGCCAGCATGTGCCGCACACCGAGGCTGAGAACAAGTGGATGTTCGGCAGCATTCCCAATGACCGTATCTTCGCGCACGACTGGCGCGACGGCTGCACCCACGTCGGCGTGGTGCCCGGCAGCTACGTGGACTCGACGACCGGCGGCGCCGCCGACTGGGACATTCCCATCGACCTGAACACCAAGCTCATGACAGAACAGTGGGACCTGGTCATCAATATCGGCCACGTAGTGCCACACGAAGTGCTCGGCTTTGCGAACCACAACAAGAACTACTTCATCGGAGTCGCGGGCAAGGACACCATCTGCGCCTCGCACATCGCCGCCGCGGTCTATGGCATCGAGAACAACCTCGGCTGCCTGGTCACCCCGCTGCGCGCCTGCTTCAACTACGCCGAAGAGAAGTTTATGAAGAACGTTCCCGACTGCTATATCCAGATCGTCATGCAGCGCGACAAGGAAAATAAGCTCGTCACCAGCGGGCTCTTCGTCGGCGACGATCTCGAGACCTACCTGCAGGCCGCGCGCCGCAGCCGCGAGCAGAACATCACCGTCTTCGACAAGCCCATCAAAAAGGTCGTCGCGGTCATGCAGGCCGACGAGTTCCGTGCCACCTGGGTAGCCAACAAGGCCGTCTACCGCACCCGCATGGCCATCGCCGATGGCGGCGAACTGCTCATCATTGCGCCCGGAGTCGAACGCTTCGGCGAACAGCCTGAGGTCGACGCGTTGATCCGCAAATACGGCTACAAGGGCACACCCTACACCCTCGCGCTCTACAAGACTGAGGCCGACATGCAGGCGATTCCGCACGGCGTCGCGCACCTCATCCACGGCTCCAGCGAAGGCCGCTTCACCATCACCTACGCTCCAGGCCACCTCACAAAAGCTGAAATCGAGCAGGTCGGTTACAACTACGCCGATCTCGCCGAGGTTCAGGCGCGCTACAATCCCGCAACGATGAAAGAAGGCTGGAACACGATGCCCGACGGTGAAGAGGTCTTCTACATCTCGACCCCTTCAGCGGGTCTCTGGGCGACGAAAGAGAAACTCAACGATCCGCATCGCCGCGACCTGAGCAGCCCCGAACAGTTGGCTGCCGCGGAGAAAGCAGCCCAGTAGAAGAAGCAGCAGGTAATGCTTTTGCCTTTGCTGTTGCTGTTGCTTTTGCTTTTGCTTTTGCTTTTCTTGTTGTCATTCCCGGAGGGAATCTGCTGTTTGTCTGCTGCACCACAATCGCCTATGAACAAACCACCACAAGACGAAGCACACACCCGCCTCCGCACCATCCTCGCGCAACACGCCCGCCTGATGGTGGCTTACTCCGGCGGCGTCGACTCAGCCTACCTCGCCTGGGAGGCCCACAAAGTCCTCGGCGCAAATATGCTCGCGGTCATCGCCGACTCGCCCAGTCTCCCGCGTAAGGAACTGGCTGCCGCGATCGCCTTTGCGGAATCCCATGGAATTCCTCTGCACATTCTGCAGACCCACGAGATGGAGCGCGCCGACTACGTACGCAACGACGGTCAGCGCTGCTTCCACTGCAAAGACGAGCTCTTCGACGCCATGGAAGCGTTGCGTGCCGAGCTCGACTTCGCCACCATCGCCTATGGCCGCAATACCGATGACTCCGGCGACTTCCGCCCCGGCCAGAAAGCCGCGGAACTGCATCATGCCGCCGCCCCATTAGCCGATGCCGGACTGGGCAAACAGGCGATCCGCGCTCTGGCGCAAGCAGCAAACTTGAGCGTGTGGGACAAGCCGGCATCGGCATGCCTGTCATCGCGCCTGGAGTACGGACGACCCGTAAGTCGTGAGGCCCTGCTGCAGGTCGAGCAGGCCGAGGATGCGCTGCACGAACTCGGCTTTCTCAACGTGCGCGTGCGGCACCATGGCGAACTGGCGCGCGTCGAACTGGATCGCAACACACTCGCACAGGGGCTAACTCTGACCACGCTGGACCGCATCACAACTGTCGTGAAAGCCGCGGGATTTACCTATGTCGCGCTCGACACCCAGGGTTATCGTTCCGGTTCGATGAACGCTGTCCTGCCGGTCGAGATGTTGATGGGAGCGCGTTCCAGCCATGCGTCGTGAGGCCGTGCTCGAGCTGCTGCGGCAGCTCGAAGCAAACAAGACCACCCCTGAAAAGGTCGCCGACAGGCTAGCCTCGCTGCCCTTCGAGGACCTTGGTTTCGCCAAGCTTGACCACCATCGATCGCTGCGTTCGGGAATGCCGGAGGTTGTCTTCGCCGCCGGCAAGACTCCACAGCAGGTCGCCTCCATCTTTGCGAAACTCGCGGCCAGCGGTATAAGCGTGCTGGCCACCCGCGCAACACAGGAGCACTTTACTGCTGTTCACACTGCTGTACCCGCAGCGCAGCACAACGAGCTTGCCCGCTGCATCACACTCGCCCAAAACGCTCCACCAGCGCAAGGACACGTCGCCGTCGTCTGCGCGGGCACCAGCGATCTGCCCATCGCGGAGGAAGCCGCTGTTACCGCGGAGATCTTCGGCGCGGAGGTCACGCGCATCAACGATGTGGGAGTGGCGGGGCTGCACCGCCTGCTGGCTCAACTCGACAAATTACGAACCGCCGACGCCATCGTCTGCTGCGCCGGCATGGAAGGAGCTTTACCCAGCGTCGTCGGGGGCCTCGTTGAAGCCCCGGTAATCGCTGTGCCAACCAGCGTCGGCTACGGCGCTGCGTTTGAAGGTGTCGCGGCGCTGTTGGGAATGTTGAACGCCTGCTCGCCGAACATCACAGTAGTCAATATCGATAACGGGTTTGGCGCAGGCTATGTGGCAACACTGATCGCTCGCGGGCCACGTCATTCATCGTCATTCTGAACCAACGACAGATAAACGGCGACAACCTGGCTACAGACCGCCTGCCGGTCCGCCGCCAAGCTGCGCCATGGTTGTCCGCAGATACTTATGCGGGTTTACGGCAGTGCCGCGAACCTGAACCTCGTAGTGCAGGTGCGAGCCAGTCGTCCGGCCACTGTGGCCTACAAAGCCAATTACCTGGCCCTTCACCACTTCCTGCCCTTCGGTTACGTTGTAACCCTGCAGATGGCCGTACACCGTAACAATACCGTTGCCATGGTCGATCTCGATCTCGCGACCGTAGCCTGAGCCCATGGCGGCCTTCACAACATGGCCATTGGCGGGAGCATGCACCGGAGTGCCATCGGGCGAACCAATATCGACGCCCTTGTGGAACTCACCGACCCCCATACCCAGTACCGGATCTTCGCGCTCGCCAAAGCCGCTGTTGATCGGGCCAAGAATGGGCCACATATCCGGCATATTGATGGAGTCGAAATCAGCGTCGAGATTGGCAAAACCGCTCAATACGCTACGAGTTCCAAGCCTCTGATCGAGGCCCCGTGCCGCCAGGCCTTGAGCAGCCGTGGCCCGAAGTGCGTAAAAGGTGTCGAGCGACTTGTAGTAGCTGTCATCTGTAAGGTCGGCAGAGTCGTCCGTGAGGGGGGCCTTAGCGGCGTCAACGGCAGGAGTCTTAGCGGCGTGCGAGCCGTGCGACATCGTGAGTTTGCCCGCCGTCAAACCATAGATCGCGGAGACCTCGTTGGCCAGCGAACCGAGGCTGGCGGCCTGCACATCTTTCTCGTGTGCGGTCTTTTCGAGGTGCGCGTAGTCCTTGCGGGTAAGTGCCAGTTCGTCGCGCAGGTGATTGATCGTCTCAGCCTTGGCCAGCATGCGCGAGTAGGAACCCGCCATGCCCGCGATCGTGAACATACCGACGATCGCCGCTACGACAAACACAGTTACGTAGCGCATGGGAACCAGAACACGATCCACCGTGCCGTTCTCTCCGCGTGTGACGTATACGATGTAGCGTTTCTTCAAAGCGATGACAGCCTCGTACCGGTTTCGCACAACTGTAGAATGCAGCTTACAAATACCGGGCGATGTTCTTACTGGCGAGCAAACCCGACACGAAAGTAAAAGTCAGACTCAGCTCACTGAAACCCAACAGCCTCTACAAGGTGAGCAGATTAGCTCTTTTCATCTTAACGGAGCGCGGCCTTGGCGACAACCCTAAATGGAGGAATGGGCATCCGATTACGCCGATTTATGCCTGAGTTACTGAATCGCCCGAAAACCCGGCAAAATCCTTCGCGGCGCCCGTTATTAGCGCGCTAATTGCCGCATTCGGCCAGCGGGGCCAACCTCGTGCCGAACTGATGAAGGGCGTTGTCGAGCGTCTTTTCAGTTTCCGCGAATGGTTTAACGCCAACAACCACCGCCTTGGGCGCGCCACAGACCTCCAACGGTTCCCCTGGGCCGCCCGTAAGTTGTTCAAACAGAGCTGGATCGCCATACATGGGTACCCCGCCGATCAAAACAAGCTGGAGGTCCTGAGGGGAGGCGTGTGTAAGGTTCCAGTAAGCGTCCTGCCCACTCTTGCGGATAACCAAAAGGTCTGCGGCATAGCCGGCTGCAAGCGAGCCAAGTTGCCCCGATAGCCCGACCAGCCTTGCCGCATTCGACGTGGCCATGAGCACCAGATCGCGCTCGGTAAAGAGCGGGGGCGATTGCGTCTGGTTCCAGATAGAGGCATAGTTCAACTCTCCCAGGAGGCCATCGCTGCCGGTAGGACTCCAGTCCGGGGCCAGTGCTATACGCACACCGGCAGCCTGCGCGGCAGCAACATTGGCGGTATCGCCGTAGAGTTCGATGTTGCTCCGCGGAGACCAGATAAAGCCGACATCCTGCTTCGCCATCTCTGCAAAGTCTTCGGGCTTCAGCGCAACGCCATGGATCAGCGAGACCCCAGGCCGAAGCAGGCCGCGGCCTTTGAGCATCGTGAATTCGCGTGCCGCCGAGGCATCATTCGGTGCTCCTTCCGCTAAGTGGATCAGAAGCGCACCGTGCGGCCCCGCCGCAAGAGCCGCCTTAGCGATAGTCAACTCCTGCTCACTCATCTGGAAAGGAAAGACGTTATAGAGGATCTTCCCGAAATGCCCGAAGGTCTCGTCCAGTTCAGGGTCGTAGTCGAGGTTTCTGGCCAGACCACGTACACAAGAAAGCTGCGGGCTGCCGATGACGCTGGTCTCGCCTTCGGATATGGCTTTGACCTCCGCGTAGTGCTCCATCTCGCACTCCAGCCCTTCTTTGACCAAGGCATCGTGAGGCACCGTTAAGAGTATTTTGCTGATGGGCTTTTGCTGCCAGTCGTAACGGCTGCCGAACTCCTGGATGGGCTTCCAGCGAGGCAGGACATTCCACGTAAGGTGGTTATGCAGATCGATCAGACCGGGCGCAATGACGCCATCGGTATGCACCACCTTCGTTCCCGCAGGCAGCCTGACGTCCGCGCCTGAAGCAAGGATGCGACCGTTCTGGATGAGCACCGTGCCCTGCGGAATGACCTCCTGAGGGGTGACCAAGGTACCCGTCAAGGCGATGGGCGTCTTTTGCGCTAATGAAGCAAGCGGCACAAACAGCAGGCAGACAAGGCAACACAACCGGAACAGTCTTCGGTGCATAAGACCCTCAAAGGAAGCTACAGCGGATGGGAGATGCCAACAGCGTGTCTGCGAGTCTACAGCACGGATACGCGACGGACATCGGCGAATTCCCTGCGAGCAAAGTATCCTGAGATTCATGTCGCGCTCCTCTCCAGTCCGAAATTCACCCTCACTCGAACGTGGTGAACTTGCGCTGATTGAGCGGATTCGCCGGCGGGCGGGTGATGGGCCTACAACGTCCCTGCGGCTGGGCATCGGTGACGACTGCGCCATCCTGCGCCCTCGTACCGGGCAAGACCTGCTGGTGACGACGGACTTCTCCCTCGAAGGGCGGCACTTCCGCCGCGACTGGCACTCGCCGGAGTCGATTGGGCACCGTGCCCTGGCCCGTGGGTTAAGTGATCTGGCAGCGATGGGGGCTCGCCCCATGGCTGCGTTTCTTTCGCTCGCTCTGCCGCGTGACGTGGCACAAGATACAAATTGGCTCGATGGCTTCCTGGATGGACTGCTGGGGCTTGCTGCGCAGCATGGCGTGCCGCTCGCGGGCGGCGATACGTCCGAGTCGCCCAGCGAGCACGTGCTGGCCGACATCGTTCTTCTGGGCTCTGCGCCGCAAGGGCGTGCGCTGCGGCGCTCCGGGGCTGGAGTTGGCGATCTGATCTACTGCACAGGAGCGCTCGGCGGTGCAGCGGTAGAGCTGTCACGCCTGCAGAACAAAGGCAAAGATTCTGGACGAATAAAACAAAAGTCACAGAGCACCTCGGAGAGTCCGCATCTCTTCCCTCAGCCACGACTGGCGGCGGGGCAGGCGCTGTTGCAGCGTAAGCTGGCGACAGCCTGCATTGATACCAGCGATGGGCTTTCCACCGACCTGTCTCATCTGTGCGAGGCCTCGGGAGTAAACGCGGAGGTGGATGCGGTTCGCCTTCCGCTGCATTCGCTCGCTCAGCAACTCGGCGCGCATGAAGCGTTGTCAGCGGCGCTGCATGGCGGCGAAGACTATGAGCTTCTGTTCACCGCCAAAGCCTCCGCGAAGATGCCACGCAGCCTGGGCGGTGTCGCGGTTACATGCATTGGCCGCATCGTGGCAAAGAAACGCAATGCGCCACAGATAACTCTGATTGCGGCCGGCGGCTCGCACTCTGCGCTTGCGCCACAGGGATGGGAGCATCTGCGATGAGCGCGATTATGCACGAAATATTTCCGCATACATGGTCGGCACAAGTGTTGGCGTCACCGCCATTGATCGCTCCCGCGCGGCAGTTCGTGTATCCCCTGTACGTTCCCGGGGAAGAAGACGCGATGGCTCGCGGAGCCTTGCTGCTCCATGTGAAACCTGCCGTGGGTGGCGCTTTCCTCGCGACCTGCGCACTCGGATTTCGCGACCCATCCCTCCCCTCGGGTGTTTACACATGCCCGCGCACGGGTGACATGCTGGCAGTCGCAGGAGGCTACGCGTATCTCGTCGACACGCTACAGCCGGAGCGTTGCCTGCATCTGCCCCTGCGCCCGGTGACACAGGTTCTCGCCGCGCCTGACGAAGGCCTGCTGCTGCTGGCAGGATTTCACCACGTTGCAGCCGTTGGTTCCGAGGGGTTGCTGTGGCAGAGTGAACGTCTGAGTTGGGAAGGTGTGCAGCTTGGCGAGGTCTCTCAAGGGAAACTGCACGGCACTGGATGGAACATGAAGACAGACCGCGATGTGCCGTTCGTACTTGACTTGAGCACGGGTGCGCATACGGGCGGCGGCTTCTAGGCTCGTTCCCACATGTAGAACTAGTCACGAGACCGGGTGCCCCATCCTCGACGCGCGGCTTTTTGCGCGGCAGGGTGGGGTATGGACGCCAAGCGAGGCCACAAATCTTCGAAGCGCGCTCTGCGTCAGGGGTATCGTTTGCGGTAGCAAACGACCGCTCTCCTCCATCTAGGCACACTCATCACTACAAGCAAAAAGCGGTCGTGCTTTGCACGATACCCCACCCTGCCGCGCGATAAAACCGCGCGTCGAGGATGGGGCACCCGACATGGGGCAGCTCTCTACTGTTGCACCTGATAAAAGCTCAGCGCCGCATCGCCCTGCTCGAGCACACGCGTGCGTGTGAGACTACCGTAGCTTTCCGCAAGAGGCTGCTTACGAGCGTGCTCTGCAATGACAACGGCTCCCTCTGCCAATAGCGTTGCGTGATTCTGGGCCAGGAAATTCAGCGTTGCTGTGTAATCTTCCTCAGCCTCATACGGTGGATCGAGGAAAACGATATCGGCCGAACGCGAATTCTTCAGCAAGGCTTGCAGCAGACGCGCGACCCCGCGGTCTTCCAGCGCATAGCCCCCTTGGAGCTTCAGTGCAGCCAGATTCGCGCGAATCGCTGTCACAGCGGCGGGGGCCTTCTCCGCGAACCAGCAGAACTCCGCACCACGGCTAAGGGCCTCGATGCCTACCGCCCCGGAGCCTGCATAGAGATCGGAGAAACGCGAGCCTTCGATGCGCGGCGCGAGAACGTTGAACAACGTTTCGCGCAGACGATCGCTCGTAGGCCGCGTCGCCATGCCGCGCGGCGCCTGTAACACTCTGGAACGGAACCGCCCGGCGATCACACGCATACGTCTCCCGACGGTTAAACCATACAATTATCTGGTGGCGGAGAACCGCTTGATCGCCTCAAAGAATACCGGCGAATTGATCAGCGAATTCACCGTCACAGGTTTTTTTCTGCCTCTGGCTGTAATCACAATCTGGTTCTGCTTGTTGCTGCTTATGGTACGTACATCGCTCAGATCCGGCAGAAGGATCGTATCCTTCCCCACGCGCAGGGCCTGGCTGTCGAGCGAAACCTTGGGCCCAAATTGAATCGTCTCTCCAGAACCGAGCCGATGCATCGTTGTCTGGATCAGGCGCGGAAAGACCTTGCTCTCCAGCAAGCTGGACCATTCGTCCGAACGCGCCCATATCTCCACATACAAGATGATTACGGGAACACCATCGCGAAAGATGGTGGTCCCTTTACGGTAGTCGGCGCTGGAACCCAGACCAGCAACATTCTCGTAGGGGATGTATTCCCGACCAAATTGAAAGTATTCACCGGTAAACGTGAGCGTCCTGGGGCCAAACATGTAGGCCCACAGAACCCGCACCTTGGCAATCAGAAGGAAGAACGCCAAAATTCCAAAGATAAACGCCACAATGACCAGCCGATCATCTGCGTCCTTGATCAGCAGCAGAATAAATAGAACGACAGGAAAGTAGAGAACTGCCCCGAGCAGTATCCCTAACGCCTTCACTGGAAAGCGAGGGGTCAACGTGATCGTATCGCCACTGCCGCCAGCCATCACGCCTCCGTCCGCGTCTGACTGGAGGAGTACCGATAGAGATCGCAAAGGCGCAGATACTCGGAACCCTTAATCTTCAGAAGGGTGCCGTTGAAAACGGTCTTTTTGCCGTCTGTCGTCTTCAGGATCACGCTCACATTACTGCGAACGCCATTGACGCGCGTCTGGTTCCAATCGTTCGATACGATCTGGCTCCAGGGCAACAAAGGCTTCTTGATAAAGGTTATGCCTTCCGCCGAAAGCGTAACAACAGGCTTGCCCCATTGTCCCAGCGGAACCAGGACCAGGCGATAAGACAACCAGGAGAACAGCGCAGCTCCGCCAAAGGCTAATAGCGGACCAGTACTCCATCCATGATTACTAACCATCACAAAACCACCAAACAAACATAGAAAAGTAAAGCCTACGAACAGGACCGTATATAGGATCAGCCGAACAGGCGACCAATAGATGTGAAATTCCTTCTCCAGCGACGCCAGAGTGGCAGGGCTGACGTACATATTGTTCACGAAGTCTTCTCCCTTGGTAATGATGCGCGGTGAATCGCGGTCTACAGACAGATGCAGATTCTGTCATATAGGGATGGTCCGCCTGGAGTCAATCCATTTCATCACCGCACTGTGGCGTTTTGATCCACAGCCTACAATGGACGTTATGCTGCGTTCGTCATTCTCGGTCGGCAGGTTCATGGGTGTCGACCTGCGAATCCACATCTCTTTCCCGGTGCTGCTGGCGCTGGCGGTTGGATATTCCATCGCCGCGACCGGAAGTCCTGTACGCGGCTTTGCTCTATGGCTGGCGCTGGTGTTCGCGGTCGCAGTGCGAGAGACGGCGCGGGTGTTGGTGGCCGCCTATACCGGCCTGCATCTGCGCGCGCTATTCCTTCTGCCGGTCGGCGGCGTCATGGCAATGGCCCCACGCGAAGACGGCGGTGTCGGCTCCCCGCGCGCGGTCGTACTCGCAGCGCCGCTGGCCAACTTTGGCGTTGGCCTCTTGCTGCTGGGAATTAGCTACGCCATCGATCCGCATGTGCCGTTGCTGGCGCAACCGTGGATCTCGATCGGCCACATTCTGCGCAGCTTCGTGTGGACACAGTTCGTGATGGGTGCGGTTAACCTGCTGCCGACTGCAGCTCTGCCCTCACCCCAGATGCTGCGTTCTCGTTCGGCCCAGACGAATGCCCAAATGAGTGACCAGGCCGGCGTAAAAACGGCCCAGGCACCGCGGCTGAGAAGACCTTCTTTCGGGCTTGGCACCATGCTGGCCTTTGCGATGCTGGTCGCCGGCATCGCGCTGATGAACGTATGGATCGTCCTGTTCGGCTGCTTTGCCCTACTGGGAGCGCAGATCCAGTCAAGACAGACGCTCGACAGCAACGACGAGACGATTCTGGTGCGCGAGGTGATGCTCACGGAGTTCACCCTGCTGTCGAGTTCGGACACGCTGCAGGGAGCCCTCGATCGCACGACGCACAGCTTGCAGGACGTATTCCCTGTCGTGCGCGGGAACCGCCTGGTCGGATCGGTTTCGCGGCAGACGATTGCAGATCACTTGCAGGCAACAGGAGACAGCTATCTGCAAGGCGTGATGACCCGCAGCCTGCAACTGGCAGCACCAGCGGAGAAACTTGTAGTCGCACTGCGCCGGGCGGGTTCTCAGGGGGCGAGTGAGTTTATTCCGGTAGTAGAAGACGGAGCGATGCTTGGCATTCTTACGCCGCAAAGTCTCGCACGGGCTGTACAGCAGATCAAGCTGACACGTCCGGCTCGCGAGGCGCAGGAGCGGTCGTGAGCGAAGCTAGCGAGTCAGCAAGTCAGCCGGTCGGCGAGTCAACCGACAAACCGCTGGCGCCGGGACTCTATCTCGTCGCCACGCCCATCGGCAATCTCGAAGACATCACCCTGCGCGCTCTGCGAGTGCTGCGCTCGGTGGACCGCATCGCCTGTGAAGACACACGGCAGACGGCGAAGCTGCTGGGCCACTTCGGCATTCGCACGCCGACGGTGAGCTATCACCTGCACAACGAGAATGCGCGAGCCAGCGAGTTGATCGAGACCCTGCGAGCGGGAGGGCGCATTGCCGTCGTCAGCGACGCAGGCATGCCCGGCATCGCCGATCCCGGTGCGACGATTGCTGCCGAGGCCATTGCGGCTGGCATCGACGTCTTCCCTATTCCCGGTGCGAACGCCGCGTTGAGCGCCTTGATTGCGAGCGGGCTGCCCTCGGAGCACTTCAGCTTTCATGGCTTTCTGCCCGCCAAAGAGGGTCAGCGGCGGTCGGCGCTGGAAACTTTGCGCGCAGCCATGACCGATGCAGCGACTACGCACATCGTCTACGAGACACCGCATCGCGTCATCGACGCACTCGCCGATGTCATCGTGGTCTTCGGGCCGGAGCAGCGCATCGTGCTGGCACGTGAGTTGACCAAGCTGCATGAGGAGTTTCTACGCGGCACCGCTTCAGAGGTGCTTGCGGAACTCCGCTCGCGGCCAAGCGTGCGCGGCGAAATGGTACTGCTGTTCGCAGGAAATGCTGCGGGAGAGACTGCGGACGCGCAAACCCCGGCCGGACAGCCGACTCTAGCCGAAGAGGTTGCTGCGCTGATGATCGGCGAGAAGTTATCGGAGATGGACGCGCTCAAGCGTGTGGCTAAAACACGGGGTATTGGCAAGAGCGAAGCCTATCGCGAGTGGCAGCGGTCGCAATCGCGACGACGATAGGGCACCTTGAGGACCTATGCAAAATTTGCGGAGTGGCACAGGACCAGCCCCAAAGGGGCGGTATATCCCAGCCTGGGGCGCAAGCCCCAGGTAAGGTGCCAAACAAGGGATCAAGCGCTGAAAGCGCGATATATCTCGTCTCCATGGGCATAACATCCGGGGACACAACTGATTTATTCTCGGCCTCATGCCGGAGTCACTTTCTTCTGTCCTCATCCATGTCATCTTTAGCACCAAAGACCGTGCTCCTTTGCTTGATGCTGATATGCGTCCAAAGCTCTACGCATATCTCGCCAATGCTGCTCGCGACTGTGGCTGCGAGTGTTATCGCATAGGAGGCGTAGCAGATCATGTGCATCTCGCCATCCGCCTTTCGCGCACTCTGACGATCTCCGACCTTATACGGGAGTTGAAGTCACCCTCTTCAAATTGGCTCAAGACCCAATCGCCCGCGCTGGCCAGCTTCGCGTGGCAACGCGGTTATGGCGCGTTCTCCGTTAGTTTTTCCGCATTGGAGGAGCTAAGGTATTACATCGACACGCAGGAGGAGCACCATCGTACTCGAACCTTTCAGGAGGAGTATCGGCTATTTCTCAAAAAATACGAGGTCGAGTTCGATGAACGGTATGTGTGGGATTGAGTTGTTCTCAGAGTCAAGCAAGGCGTGCAATTGTGCCCATGCATACGAGATATATCGCGCTTTCAGCGCTTGCCCCTGAGATAACTTCTTACCTGGGGCTTGCGCCCCAGGCTGGGATATACCGCCCCTTTGGGGCTGGTTACGTGCCACTCTGCGAATCTTGTGGAAGTCCTGACAAATACAAATCGGTTGGTCGTGCAACGCTCTCAACCTGAACAGGACCGTCTACTCGCGCCCTTTGACCCGGTCATACATATAGCGGTCGCTGGTCGTCCCGAGGGCCTCGTTGTACAGGGTCTGAGCGCCGGCAGCCTCTTTCAGCTCTTCGCTGAACTTGTGGAGGTCGCGCAGGTGGTCGGCGGTAGCGGGAATCTCCAGGTGGCTGGTCTTGAGGAACTTCTGGTAGCCGCGGTCCAACAGCCGCGAGATCTCGCCGCCGAGAACGAAGCCCGGCTTGGCGACGATGCGCAGCGGAGCTTCTTTGTCCGGACTCTGGGCGATCTCCGCCGCACAGCCGTACTTGCTCACGCGGTATGCGCCCGAGCCGTGGTTTGCACCCGCGCCGGCTGGTGCGACATCAAACCTCTCGTTGCCGAGGGAGGACAGTACTTCGTCAAAGCTGGGTATTTTTTTTGCCTTTGCCATCGGACCTTCAAAATTGCAGAGTTGCAAAGCTAGTTTTACCGCAGTACCCAGGGGTTGCAGACCTGCGGAGTTCCATTAGACTCAAACTAACTGTCGCACATCGGCACAGGCCGCTTCAATCCACAACGGCTTTTGCTACGTTTTCTACATTTTCTTGCCACGTTTTTCTATATCTTTTGGCCACGTTTTCTACACAAAGGACGCAAGATGAAAGCCCTCAGCGCGCAACTCCTGCACCTCATCGACACCGCCGAGCCGGTGCTCGCCCGGATCGACGAGTCTCTGAGCAAGGAGCGGGTGCTCGCCGGGGGCTGGTCGCGCAAACAGCTCGTCGGCCACCTCATCGATTCCGCCTCCAACAATCACCAGCGCTTCGTGCGTGCCAGCCTGCAGGAGTCCCTCACCCTTCCCGGCTATGACCAGGACGGCAACGTTCGCGTCCAAGCCTTCCAGCAGGCCGCCTGGCCGCAGCTCCTCTCGCTCTGGAGCTCCTACAACCGCTTCCTTGCCCACGTCATCGCACATCTGCCGGAGTCAAAGCTCCAGACAGCCTGTCATATCGGCGACGATGCACCCGTTACTCTCGAATTTCTGGCAACCGACTACGTTGCACACCTGAAACATCATCTTCAACAAATGGGCATCGCTGCAAAATAGCCCTCTTGAAAGCCATGACCTCTACTTCTGCTCCCCTTAAGCTGTTCGGAACCACATTGCTCGACCGCATCGGCAACACGCCGCTGGTGCGTCTGGATCGGCTGACCCAGCATCTCCCCGGCGTACAGATTCTGGGCAAGGCCGAGTGGGCCAACCCCGGCGGCAGCGTAAAAGACCGCGCGGCTTCGACCATCGTGGGCGATGCCCAGCGCAAAGGGCTGCTGACACCCGGCAAGGCTCTCCTCGACGCCACCAGCGGCAACACCGGCATCGCCTATGCAATGCTGGGCGCGGCGCAGGGCTTCCCTGTGGTGCTGTGCATGCCCTCGAACGTCTCCCCCGAGCGCAAACACATCCTGCAGGCCTATGGAGCGGAGATCGTCTGGACCGATCCGGCCGACGGCTCCGACGGAGCGATCCGCATGGCCCGCAAGCTGGCCGCCGAGCAGCCCGACCGCTACTTCTACGCCGACCAGTACGGCAATGACAACAACTGGCGCGCCCACTACTACGGCACGGCCAATGAGATCTGGCAGCAGACCGAAGGCGCGATTACGCACTTCGTCGCCGGCCTGGGCACCAGCGGCACCTTTATGGGCACCACGCGGCGACTGCGTGAGCTGAATCCTACGATCAAGTGCATCTCCATGCAGCCGGACTCGCCCTTCAACGGCCTTGAAGGGCTGAAACACATGGCAACGGCGATCGTTCCGCCAATCTACGACGAACACCTCGCCGACGCCAATATCGACATGCCTACCGAACGCGCCTACCTGATGGCCAAACGGCTGGGTCGTACCCAGGGCTTGCTGGTAGGGGTTTCGGCGGCAGCGGCAGTTGCAGCTTCGCTGGATGTCGCGGAGGCCGAGGCCAAAGCCGGTCGCGAGGCAGTGATTGTGACCATCCTCTGCGATTCAGCAGACAAGTACCTGTCCGAACGCTTCTGGACAGAGAAGACGGAAGGCGAAGAAGCATGAGTTTGAAACTCTCGCAGCAGCTGTACGACGAACTCCGCGCCCACGGCGAGGAGACCTATCCGCACGAGTGCTGCGGCATCATGCTGGGCACGACCTCGGAGAATGGCCTGCACGTGGCATCCCTGGTCCGTGCCGGCAATACCCGCACCGACTCCGCGCACAACCGCTATCACATTGCCCCGCAGGAGCTTATCAAGGCCCAGCGCGAGGGTCGCAAGACCGGCCATGACATCGTGGGCTTCTACCACTCGCATCCCGACCACCCAGCCCAGTGGTCGCCGACCGACTTTGCCGAGGCCCACTGGTTCGGCTGCAGCTACGTGATTACGGCCGTCGAAAAGGGCAAAGCGCAGATTACCAACTCCTTTCTGCTCACCGGCACCGGTGAGGACGACAAGGCCTTCACCAATCAACACATCACTGTCGAATAGGCGATAATCAAACTAATGGAAATTCACATCCCCACACCGCTGCGTACCTACACCGACAAGAAGGAAACCGTGTCGGTGGACGGCGCGACCGTCGCCGAGGGGCTTGCCGCGCTGGTTGCGGCGCACCCGGCCATGCAGCAGCACCTCTATACCGCCGAGGGTAAGCTGCGCTCCTTCGTCAACGTCTACCTGAACGACGATGACGTTCGCTACCTTCCTGGCAAGGAAGAGACCGCCGTCTCGGCCACCGACGAACTGACGATTATCCCCTCTATCGCTGGCGGCACCCCCTCCGGCGCCGGCTGTTGTTGTCGCTAACCGCGAGAACACGCCCCCTCCCCGCACAACCGAATCGCAACCGCCACCGAGAGCATCTGCTCTCTGTAGGCCTTTTTTCTTTGACTTCCGAGGGAAATCTGCCTCTGGGCAGCTCCCGCCAGATAAACTTGAAGGACAACCATGAACGCCATTCTCGAACAACCCGAAACCGTCACCGAACTCCCGAAGCTCTCTAACGAAGAGATCGCCCGCTACTCGCGCCACCTGATCCTGCCCGAGGTGGGCATGGAGGGCCAGCAGAAGCTGAAGGCCGCGAAGGTCCTCTGCGTCGGCACCGGAGGCCTCGGCGCGCCGATGGCGCTGTATCTGGCCGCGGCGGGTGTAGGCACGATCGGGCTCGTCGACTTCGATGTCGTCGATGAATCGAACCTGCAGCGCCAGATCATCCACTCCCAGGCCACCGTCGGCATGCTCAAGGTCGACTCCGCGGAGGTGATGCTCAACGGCCTGAACAAGAACACGAAGATCGTGAAGCACAACACGATGCTCACCAGCGCCAACGCGCTCGAGATCTTCAAGGACTACGACGTCATCGCCGACGGCACCGACAACTTCCAGACGCGCTACCTCGTCAACGACGCCTGCGTGCTTACCGGCAAGCCCAACGCCTACGGCAGCATCTTCCGCTTCGAGGGTCAGGCTTCGGTCTTCGCCACCAAGGAAGGCCCCTGCTACCGCTGCCTGTACCCCGAACCGCCGCCGCCGGGCCTGGTGCCCTCCTGCGCGGAGGGTGGCGTGCTCGGCATCCTGCCGGGCCTCGTCGGCGTGATCCAGGCTACGGAGGTCATCAAGCTCATCCTCGGTATCGGAGAGCCTCTGATCGGTCGTCTGCTTCTCGTAGATGCGCTCGGCATGAGCTTCCGGACGCTGAAGCTGCGCAAGAACCCTGAATGCCCTGCCTGCGGCACGCATGAGATCAAGGAACTGATCGACTACGACCAGTTCTGCGGTATTCCCAAGGCCACAGAAGTAGGCCCGCTGGAAGTCGCTTCGCACGGAGCGGTGGCGGAACTGCCGGTCGTCGACGGCATCCCGCAGCTCTCTGTGGAGCAGTACAAACTCGCTCTCGATGCCGGAGAGAAGCCGTTCCTGCTCGACGTACGCGAGCCGCACGAGTACGCCATCGTCGATATTGGAGCTCCATTGATCCCGGTCGGCCAGCTCGCCTCGCGCATCGGCGAACTGACGATTCCGAAGAACACCGAGATCGTCGTTCATTGCAAGTCCGGCGCCCGTTCGCAACGTGCGGCGCTCATCCTGAAGGAGAACGGCTTTACGAATGTCTCCAACCTTGCGGGTGGCATCCTCGCGTGGGCTGACAGGATCGACAAGTCGCTGCCGAAGTACTAAGCACCTAATCGAAAGCGCCGCCTGCAGATGCAGGCGGCGCTTTCGTGTTTAACGGTTCCCGCGAACGATAGCTCCGAAATGAACCACCACAAAATTGTCATCTCGACCGGAGCATGATGGTTTTATCGTCATGCGGAGTGGAGAGACCCCTGCATTTTGCTCGGAGCAGTATTGCCGCTACAGGCAAAATGCAGGGATCTCTCCACTGCGGCGGCAAAAGCGCCGCCTTCGGTCGAGATGACACGGTGTGGGTGTGATCTGGTCGTTAGCGCCTCCTGTTGGGGAATGCCGTAAATCAAACATTTTCGGAATGGGGTCGAGGCTGGAGATATACGAAATGGTTACGAACTTGACGAATAGGCCACAAATTTTTCAAATTTATGACCTATTTGTTGACAAGCTCCCTCAGGGCTTGTTTACATCTACTCGAACTCCCCTATCCGCAATTTTGTTTTTTTGGAGGCATCTCCTATGCTCGATCTCAGGCCCAAGGTCCTGTTTTCTCTCTTCGTCGGCGGTATTTTGCTGGTTCCAGGCGTCTCCGGCAAAGCCCAGGTAGTCCTCACCCCCTCCACCCCGCAAATAGGATCAGGCAATCCGGTAAGTCCCGAGCCCAGCGTGCCCAGGCCGAGCCATACTCAGCCCTGCACCGTGCAGCTCTTCCAGAATCTCGAGTTCGCCGACTATAACGTCAAATCGTTCAACTATGCGCCGCCCGCGGATTGCCCTGGACCCTGGGAAAAGGTCGTCTTCACAGCGGACTTCACGATGACCAGCGGTAACCAGTTTGACCGTACCGCGAGGTTTTCTCTGGGCAACACCAGCCTCTACTTTGGAACCACCTCCGAGCCTACCCAGACACTCAGCCCCTCGTGGCACGTCGAGAGCGATGTGACCGACCTGAGTGCGCTGCTCAAATCCACGCAAGCCGGCAGTGCCAATCTGGGTAACTTCGTTGGAGTCTCCGGAGGAGTTACGTACAACGGCATCCTGTACGGCAATGCCCAACTGGTGTTCTATCCGGTCAAGTGGGGAGAGACACCCCCCAAGGTCCCCAACGTGGTGATCGGGCTGGGCAATGCCTTCGTGAACACCACCACCGACCAGCTCAGCCAGACGTTGACACTGCCTACCAACGTTGAATCGGCGTATCTCGATGTTCTGGCGCAAAGCCAATCCGACGATGAGTTCTGGTATCTCTGCGTGCCGAATGCCGTAGCCTCGGAGCTCGAGAGCTGCGGAAACACCGGGTTCCGCGAAACCGAGATCAGCGTCGACGGCAAGCCTGCCGGCGTGGCTCCGGTCTATCCCTGGATCTTTACGGGCGGAATCGATCCGAGTCTATGGGGACCGCTACCCGGCGTGCAGACGCTCAACTTCAAGCCCTACCGCGTCGATCTGACTCCTTTTGCGGGCGTGCTTTCAGACGGGGCACAGCACACGGTAGCCCTGAGCGTCTTCAATGCGAATGCCGGCTTCTCGGTCAGCTCCAATCTGCTGCTCTACACCGATCCGTACAAGACAAAAGTGACAGGCGGCATCCTGAGCAACAACCTCGCGGCTGAACCCGTGCCGACTATCACACAGAACGTGACAACCGGCACCACCGGCAACGTGACTGGGACCGTTACGGTAGCCTCGGCTCGCCAGTTCAGCGTCTCCGGCTACGTGGAGACCTCTCATGGACGCGTCGAAACTACGGTGGAACAGAGCCTGAACTTCGAGAACTCGCAGACCTTCAATGTCGGCGGACTCACCGATGTGCAGGACCTCACGCAGTCCACAACGGTGAATTCCAAGACCACCACCAGAGATGGGCTGTTGGTTTTCGAGGACATAAAGACCCTCTCGTACCCCTTCACCTTTAGCTACAACCAGGTCGAGAATGCTGACGGTAGCGTCACGATCCCCAACATCTCCGATCAGAAGCTTCTGATCACGGACAAGAAGACCCTCGAGGGGCTGGAGTACTTCTCTTCGAACTCGTCGGAAGAAGTGGCCAGTCAGGATACGGAGAACTACAACAGTTCGCTCAACTTCACAGGGCACTCTGCAACCAGCTCCAAGGCGAGCTACTCCGCCAAGGACTCCCTGGGCTATTGCTATAGCCGGACGCTAACTTCGGCGAATAATCTCTTGACCGGCGTAAAGGATGGTCAGGGGTGCAATCCGGGTTTGACCATTACGCTGTTCTAACCCCGGCCACAAATCGAAGCGCCGCCTGCATGGAACAGGCGGCGCTTCGAATTTAACTCAAGTTTGAATTAGAGCAGTTTGCCCGCTTCACGCTACCACGTTAATCCGTATCCGGATCGTCCACCACAAGAATCTGCAGACACAGCGGCGGTTCCAGCATGAAATCCATCTTAGCCATCTCCGCTACAGCCTTATCGAGCGTGGCGCTGTTGCAAGGCTCCGTGGTCACTACAAACGGCAGCCTGTCACCGCCGAATCCGCGATGCTGCAGGATGGAATCGATGTTGACTTCGAACTTCGCCAGCGCCCCTGCAATCGCCGCGACGATGCCCGGCCTATCCGCCACGACGAAGCGCAGATAGTACGGTGCGACGACATTCCCCGAAACCTCGACCTTCTTTGCGGGCAGACGCACGGCATGGCTATTCTCGGCCACGGCCCGCACATCGCTCATCACCGCAACGGCCGTCGGATGGCCGCCGGCACCGTGGCCGCTGAAGACTACGTCGCCGCCGAATCTTCCGCTGGTCACCACCATGTTCTGTGTGCCGTGCGACCAGGCGATCGGCGAGTTCTTCGGCACAAGCATCGGACCCACGCGGGCGCTCACCTTGTCTCCATCCAATTGCGCCCGCGAGACCTGGCGCACGGTGCAACCCAGTTCCTTTGCGTAGGCGAAGTCGATGGCCGAAACCTGGGAGATGCTCTGCGCCGGAACGTCGTCAGGATTGATCTCGGTATGCAGCGCAATGCGCGAGAGGATGCAGAGCTTGGCGCGAGCATCGAAGCCATCGACATCGGCCGACGGATTGGCCTCGGCATAGCCCAGCTCCTGCGCCGTCTTCAGCACCTCGGAGTAATCCGCGCCGTTCTCCATGGAACTCAGGATGAAGTTGCAGGTGCCGTTGACGATGCCGCTGATGCGCTTAATCTGGTCGCCGCTCAGCCCCTGCGACATGCCTGGAATCACCGGCACACCACCCGCCACAGCCGCGCCGTAGAGCAGTTGCACGTTCTTGCTCGCGGCAAGCTCGAAGAGCGCGGCCCCGCGATACGCGATGAGCTGCTTGTTGGCGGTTACAACATGCTTGCCTGCATTCAGGGCCGAACGCAACCAGCCTTCGATGGGGTCGAGTCCGCCCATCAGCTCGACGACCACATCCACATCTGCGGCTTCGAGGATGTCTTCGACGCGCTCGGTCCACGCGGCATCGGCAGGCACAAACTTCGCGCGCTCATGCGAGCGCTTGCGCTCCACGCCACGATTGAAGATGCGGGTGATGCGTACATCCTGCGCTCCCGACGCGGCAAGCACCTCGGCAAACGAGCTGCCGACCGTTCCAAAACCAAGCAAACCTACGCGCAAGACATTCTCCACTTTCCCTGGCATTAGTAATCCACCTTGAATGCGCTCTTCTCCCACGCGGCAAAACTCTCCCAGGCCTGCTCGGGCAGCATACGCACGATGGGGATAGTGCGTTCGCCGAGGGGCTTCTTCACTTCGTCGTAGAGGAAGGAGTCGTCAAAGCCTACCTTTGCGGCGTCCGCGGCGCAGTTGCCGAAGTAGATCGCCCGGCAGCGCGACCAGTAGAGCGCGGCCAGGCACATGGGGCAAGGCTCGCAGCTGGTGTAGACATCGCAGCCGTCGAGCTGAAAATGGCCCAGTGACGTGCAGGCGTTGCGGATCGCGGTCACCTCGGCGTGCGCCGTCGGATCGTTCGCTGCCGTCACCTGATTGGTTCCAGTGGCGATTACCTTGCCGTCCTTGACGACAACGGCGCCAAACGGCCCTCCACGGCCGCTCGTCACGTTGTCGGTCGCAAGCTGAATAGCCTGCAGCATAAATTCAGGGTTTCCCTGCATCGATTCCAATCCTCGTCCAGTTGCTCTAGAACTAATAGTGTAATGTGGCTCTTCTCGACTCCACCCATACCCTGTCATCTCGACCGGAGGCGGCGCTTTTGCCGCCGTAGCGGAGAGACCTGCATGTTGCAGAGCGCGATGCAAATGTTTGTGGCGCGCTTTGCATCAAGACCTGCAGCTTGCTTGAACCGGCACCATAGCCTGCGCAGGCAAGCTGCAGGTCTCTCCACTGCGCATGACGATAAAGCCATCATGCTACGGTCGAGATGACAGATTTATGGTGATCCAGTTTCGATCACACTATTCGTGAAAGTGCTCTAATCAGCATCATGGTACACGCTCTCCGTTCACGACGCGTCATCACGCCCCACGGCATAAGTGATGCCGCCGTCATCCTCGATGGCGATTGCATTGCCGCCGTCAAGCCTGCCTCCGAGCTCTCGGCGGAGATCCCGGTAGAGGATCTCGGTGACGTAGCGCTGTTGCCCGGACTGGTCGATGCACACACCCACATCAACGAGCCCGGCCGGACAGAGTGGGAGGGGTTTGCCACAGCCACCCGCGCGGCCGCAGCTGGTGGCTTTACGACACTCGTCGACATGCCCCTGAACTGCCTGCCCGAGACGACCGATGTCAACGCGCTGGAACAGAAGCGTGAGGCCGCCCGCGGACAATGCATGGTCGACTATGCCCTGTGGGGCGGCGCAGTCGACGGCAACCAACACGAGCTGGAACCGCTGGCGCTGGCGGGGGTTCCCGGATTCAAGAGCTTCCTCATCTACCCCGGCTGCGACGGCTTCACCGCCATCGACCGCTCCAACCTGGAGCTTGCCCTCCCCCACATCGTTCGCACGGGACTGCCTCTGCTGGTCCATGCCGAACTTGAGCCCTCCATCAACGCCGCCGTCGCGCGGCTTAATGCCAGTGGGGCTAACTGGCACAAGTACTCCACGTATCTCGCCTCACGGCCCGACCAGGCTGAGCTGGAAGCGATCGAGATGCTGCTCGAGCTCTGCCGCACGTATAAGTTCCGTCTGCATATCGTGCACCTCTCCACCGCGAAGGCTCTGCCGATGCTGGCTGCCGCCCGGCGCGAAGGCCTGCCGGTGACCGTGGAGACCTGCCCGCACTATCTGCACTGTGCTGCCGAAGAGATCGCCGACAACGCCACGCTGTTCAAGTGCGCTCCTCCGATCCGCAATGCGGCTAATCGTGAGGCGTTGTGGCAGGCTTTGCAGGATGGGGTGATCGATCTGATTGCTACGGACCACTCTCCGTGCCTACCTGCGATGAAGCGCCTCGAAGCGACACAGCTCGGCGAAGAGACGGGACGGTTCGATGAGGCCTGGGGCGGCATCGCGTCGCTTTCGACCGCCCTGCCCTTGCTGTGGACCGATTGCGAGCGGCGCGGACTTTCGCTGGAGCAACTGGCGGAGTGGACCTCCGCTGCGCCGGCACGGCTCGCAGGCCTTAGTACTGAGGTCGGCTCCATCGAGCCGGGCAAGCACGCCAACCTCGTGGCCTTCGATACGGCCGCGAGCTTTACCGTCGCGGCCGAGCTGCTGCACTATCGCCACAAGATCTCGCCCTATATGGGAGAGACCTTGCGCGGCGTGGTGCGCTCCACGTGGCTGCGCGGTGAGCGGGTGTTCGACAATCGGAGCGGCAAGGCTACATTCCCCATAGCGCCACGTGGGCGAGAGTACGCGTTATCCTGTTCCCTCAACACGGGGGAATAGAATTTTGGCCATGCTCATGAGACGCGCGCTCTGTATCGCCGGGATGATGGCAGGCTGGATATCGGCGGTGCCCTGCGCGATGGCGCAGACACAAAACCCAGCCACTGCACCAACAGCATTCGAGGTCGTGGCAATTCATCATCCACCGCCAAGCCGGCAATCTTCGACGCTTACGATGCTCGGTGGGAAAGAGTTGCATGAGGAGGGCATCTGGCTCGCGGCGCTGATCCAGATCGCCTTTGGACTCGAGAACTACCAGCTCATTACGCCGGAATGGACCAACTCCGATTCCTTTGACATTACGGCGAAGACCGGGAGCGATCTATCCCTGTCGAAGGAACAGATGCAGCCCCTCCTCCAGAAGATCCTGATCGACCGCTTCAAACTGGCCTATCACCGCGAGACGAAGCTGTTCAAGGGCTATGAGCTGGTGACGGCGAAGGGTGGGCCAAAGCTTAAAGCTACTGGAGAGAACACAAGGGGCCCCTACATCATGCCGAACGAACTACACGCTCCAGGTGCCAGTATGACGACTCTTGCATCCATGTTGGCGATGTTGACCCACAAGCCGGTCACCGATAAGACCGGCGTTGCAGGAAGTTATGCGATCGACCTCAAGTTCGATCCGCAGCAGGGTGGAGGAACGGAGGATTCTGCATTGCCGTCCTTGTTTACGGCACTCCAGGAACAAACCGGTCTTCAGTTGAAACCTGCTGAGGTTCCAGTGGAGATGCTCGTCGTCGACCATATTGAAAAAGAGCCGACGGAGAACTAGGCAACGAACTATGGCACCCATCAGGAGCCAATCTCATCCGGACCGGCCACGTTATCGTTATTCCTATGAGTCAACAGCACCCTGTAAACACGATCCTCGAAGACTGGAACCGCCTGGAGCAGGAGACGGCGACGAAGATCATCCTGCCCTGCAACGGCTCGCCTGCCTGGGCTATCGGGGTGGTGAACCTGTATCCGTTCGAGACGCCGGATGAGCTCTTTGCAGCCTCCGACAAAGTATGGCTGGCGCTGCCGGAAGAGGACTGGCAGCAGGCGTTCGACTCGCACCCGCGCATCGGCGAACACAAGGCCAAGGCCGCAACAGCACAGAGTTTGAAGTGGTCCGCGGGCGAACAGAGTGCGGCCCATCCAGACGAGGCAACGCAGGCCGCGCTCGCCGCAGCCAATAAAGAGTACGAGCAGAAGTTCGGGCGCATCTTCATCGTCTGCGCCACCGGCAAGAGCGCCGCAGAGATGCTGGCGATCCTGCAACGGCGATTGGCGAACGATCCTGCAACGGAGCTGAAGGAAGCCGCCGAACAACAACGCCAGATCACGCAGATACGCCTTCGCAAGTGGTTGGGCATCGCGTAGTAAACTTGCTTCTCCAATCTGGTATCTACTTGCTTATGGGACTTTCGACACACATTCTCGACACCGCGATCGGCCGCCCTGCGGCGAACGTCTCGCTTGCGCTTTCGAAGTTCGATGACGGCACATGGCGCGAGATCGGCCGCGACCAGACCGACGCCGATGGCCGTTGCAAGACACTGCTCGGCGAGACTCCCCTCGAAGCCGCCACGTACAAGATCAACTTCGCGACTGCGGAGTACTACTCCGCACAGAAGCTCACCGGCCTGTATCCCTGGGTCGAGATCGTCTTCGCCGTTGCCGATCCAGCCGAGCACTATCACATCCCTCTGCTGCTGACGGCCAACGGATACACCACTTATCGGGGAAGTTAAACTCGGGGAAGTTAAAGAAGGAAGCTCAACTATGCCTGCAGGATCTGCCGAGAAGAGACAAGTGAAGCTATCGGGAAACAGGTACGGCAAATCGCGTGTACGTCTCATGCGCGTCACCAAGCACGAGAACCACCACGACCTCGACGAGTGGACCGTGCAGGTGCTTCTTACCGGCGACTTCGACACCGCGCATACGCTCGGCGACAACTCCAAGATCCTGCCGACCGACACGATGAAGAACACGGTCTATCACGTCGCGCGCGACTCGAAGGCCACCAGCATGGAGGACTACGCCAAGGAGCTCATCGACTTCCTGCTGGGGCGCAACCCGCAGGTCGAAAGCGCCGAGGTCATAGTCGAGTCCACGCTGTGGAAGCGGCTCACCATCGACGGCCAGCCCTACCCGACAGCCTTCATGCGCGGATCCGACGAACGCCAGATCACCACGGTCTCTCGCGCGCAGGGTGGGACCTTTGCGATTACCAGCGGCCTGGACCGGCTGACGGTGCTCAAGACCGCGCAGTCCGCGTTCATGGGCTACATCAAGGACTCCCTGACCACCCTGCCCGAGGCGAGTGACCGTCTGTTCGGCACGGCCATCAAGGCCGAGTGGCCTTACACGGCCGCTGCCATCGAAGCCGGCATCGACTTCAACAAGGTCCGCAGCCATCTGCGCGAGACGCTTGTCACCACGTTCGCCAAGCACGACTCCCTCTCGGTGCAGCAGACGCTCTACGCCATGGCGGAGGCCGCGCTGCAACACACCGACATCATCGAAGAGGTGTACATGCTGATGCCGAACAAGCACAACCTGCTGGTGGATCTCAGCCGCTTCGGGCAGCCGAATCCGAATCACATCTTTGTACCGACCGACGAGCCGCACGGTACTATCGAAGCCACCGTGCGGCGAGCGTGAGAGACAAATGAGCCAGGCTGCTCCAAACCGTGCTGCTAAGGTCATCGAACGTTGCCGCGAGCTCGCGGGCATCAGCGACGTTCCCGGCGAGACGACGCGTCTGTTTCTTTCGTCCGCGACCCGCGACGCGCACACCCTGTTGACCTGGTGGCTGCGTCAGGCCGGGCTCGAAGCACGCACTGACGACGCCGGCAACCTCCGCGCTGTTCGGCGCTCCGCCAAGGCCGACGCGCCGACGCTGGTGCTCTTCTCGCACATCGATACCGTACCCAACGCCGGCGCGTTTGACGGCCCCCTCGGAGTGCTGATCGGACTCGCTGCCCTGGAAGAACTCGGCGCAACGCCGCTGCCCTTTCACATTGAACTGATCGCCTTTGCGGAAGAAGAAGGCGTGCGCTTCAGCTTTCCATTCCTCAGCTCGCTGGCAGTCACCGGCCAACTCAGCGCGGAGCTGCTCGCCCGCACGGACGCTGCGGGGGTCTCTGTGGCACAGGCTATCCGCGACTTCGGCCTTGATCCCGACCGCATCCCGCAGAGCTGTCCTCTCGCACCCAACGTCTTTGCCGCGCTCGAAGTCCACATCGAGCAGGGCCCCGTGCTCGAAAGCGACAACGCCTCGCTGGCGGTCGTCGAAACGGTCGTCGGGCAGTCACGGCTGAATCTCACCTTCAGCGGCCAGGCGAACCACGCGGGCACAACCCCGATGCCGTTGCGTCACGATGCCCTGACAGCAGCGGCGCAGTGGATCGTCGAAGTCGAGCGCTACGCCTCCGACCACACCCAGCTTGTCGCCACCGTTGGCCGCATCGAAGCTCTGCCGGGCGCGATGAACGTCGTCCCCGGTACCGTAAACGTCACGCTCGATGTGCGGCATCCGAAGGATGAGTCACGCCACGCCGCGGTCGCGCATCTGCTGACCAAGGCCGAGGCTGCCGGAGCTCTCCGCGGCGTGCGCGTGAAGGCGAATCTGCTTTCAGAGCAGAAGGCCGTGCCTATGGATCGCGCGCTCACTGTGCATCTACATCAGGCCGCCGAACGCACCGGACACGATGCGAAGCCGATGTTCTCGGGCGCCGGGCACGACGCGATGATCCTCGCCCCGCAGGTGCCGACGACGATGCTCTTTGTGCGCTCGCCGGGAGGCCTCAGCCATCACCCGGATGAGAGTGTTCGCGAAGAGGATGTAAAAGCTGCGCTGGCGACGGTAGTGAATCTACTGCTGCACCTGAAGCCGCATGGGAAACGATAGGGTAGTGACCGGGTGAAGAGTTGTTCTTGCTTTTCTGGTTGTCATTCCCGCAGGGAATCTGCTGTTGGTCCGTATAGCCACAGCCTTCTTGCCAGCGCAGGAGAAAGCAGATTCCCTGCGGGAATGACAACCAGAAAAACAAAGGCACCCAATCGCGCGGTCACGTTGCTGGTGTGAACACGGCGAGGGTGCCAGTGGCTAGATCTACCGTGACTGTGTCGTCCGGCGTCTTCGTAGCGCCTCCATCGGGCGCTGGGTGGTACTCGATGTGCAACTGCGTAGTGTTGACGACAACGCGGCAGTAGCCATACTCGGTGAAGTCATAGCTGTTGAGCACAACGGAGTCGTTGCGTTCGGGTTGAGCAAAGACCGGCATAGAGATGGGGGTGCGTAGAGTAGTATCGATGCTCAACGATTGCAGGCCATGCCCGCCATTGCCGATGACCAGGAAGGGAATCTGCCGGCTGCCGAGAGTACGAGTGTAGCGTTGGTAGTTGTGGGCGTGGCCGCTGAGGATAGCGTGAGGCCAGACGCCGGTCGAGTCGCAGATCGCGTCGATCTCCTTAAGCATGACTGGCGAACCGGACTTGGTGCCAAAGGCATAGGGCGGATGGTGCACAGCGATGATGACTGCCCCCGTGAACTTCTCCGTCTTGATCCGGGTAAGCGCGGCGGTGAGGTAGTCAAGCTGAGCGTCCGATAGTTGCGGGAAGCTGGGAGTGCCTCCCTTGGTCGGATTGGGGGTGGAGGATATGACGCCGGGATTCTCCAGCATGTTGCTGTAAAGGCCAAGAATGCGCACCAGCGGCGCCTCCAGGGTAAAGTACACCCCGGGCTGGATCATGGTGGTGCGAGAGAGACCAACGGCGTCGATGGAGTGCGTGAAGGTGGGAGTGCAGAAGTTGCCAAGAAATGACTTCAGCGAGTCCGTGGGGACACCAGTACCGGCGGGTGGGGGCAGCACGATGCCGTCATGGTTACCGGGGATCGCGAAGATGGGGCCAGGATAGTCGCGGAAGGCGTCGTAAAACTGGTCATAGTAGTACTTGTCTTCGCCAAAGCTATAGACCAGGTCGCCGAGATGGTAAAAGAACTGCGGCACAGCGGCAGGCGCCTCCCCGGTGAAGTCGGTGAGCATCTTGTCGACGACGGCGTTCTCCGATTTGGGGCTGTTGGTGGCGCCGGTGTCACCAGCCGTATGGAAGACGATTTGCCCGGCCTTCTGGATCTTCGCAACGGAGGCGGTCCCGCCTGGGCCGAGCGCGGCAGCGAGCGTAAGTGTGGGCTCAGTGACTCCCTGGACGACCGGGAAAGGCAGAGGAACAAACTGATTGGAGCTGATCAGCTTATCCATCTCGTTATAAGCAGCCGTATCGGAAGAGTGTGGAACCGTGTACTTTGTGGGATCTGGCGTGGCGTGAACTTCAGCGAAGACAGGTACTTTGACAGGGGTGCCAGTACCGGGTTGCAACGCGTTGGGCACGATGGGGGTAGCGTTCCGGGCGGGTGGTTTCACTGCGGTTTTCTTCGCAGGTGTCTTCCGGGCAGCAGGGGTCTTCTTGGCTGCAGATTTTTTCGCGGAGGCCTTCTTGATGGTTGCCATAGAGCTCCTCGGTTTTGCAAGATGGGAGTTTCCGAAGAGTAGCTCTGTTGAGGCTGTATGTCGAGGGTGCATTGATGAATTTGTAGAGAGAAATAGAAGGTGAGTGCGACCCTCCTTCACCGAATGTCTCTCCTCGACCGCAGCACCAACACTGACGGTCCAGTTGAGATGACAGGATAGAGGCAGATTCAAAAACAACAGCACGAAGGACATTCGTGGTGCCGTATGCCAACCCTGAAACTGCTCTAGAATTAACCCCCATGCACAACCTCGGACAAACCCGCAGCGCAAACCGCCGCGACCACCTGCTGCTCACGCCCGACACCTTCATCCGCACCCCGCTACCCGGGCTTACCGGAGGCCTCGCCATCGTGCATGTCGCACCCCAGGCAGGAGCGGCGTTTACGCAGATGACCGTGGAGTTCGAGCCGAAGGGCACGCTGACCCAGGGGTCGACGCAACGGCTGGTCTATGTGCTCGAAGGCGAGCTCTCGCTCGAAGAGCCGGGCAAGCCGGTGCCGCATGAACTTGCACCCGGCAGCTACGCGTACTTTCCGACGGACTATCCGCACACGCTGACGGCCGTCACGAAGGCGCGCGTCGCGGTGATCGACAAGCCGTTTCTGCCACTCGACCCTGCACAACAGGACGAGCTCGAGACGCCTTACCCGTGGTTCCTGATCGGCCGCGAGCAGGAGATTCCGGGAACCCCGCTCAACGGGGATGCAGACCTCCAGGTGCGTGCGCTGCTGCCTGACTCCATCGCGTTCGACTTCGCCTGCAATACGATGACGTATGCTCCCGGCGCTGCTCTCAGTCAGGTGGAGATCCACTACATGGAGCACGGCCTGCTGATGCTTCAAGGCGGTGGAATCTATCGGCTTGGCGATAGCTGGTATCCGACGACTGAGGGCGACTTCATCTGGATGGGGCCGTACTGCCCGCAGTGGTTTGGAGCGATCGGCAAGAAACCGGCAAAGTACCTTATCTATAAGGATTTCAACCGGCACACGTTGAGCTAGCGAGGAAGATCGCAATGCGCAGAATTACCGTCGTGTTAACAACACTGCTGACCGTGCCTCTCTTCGCACAGGGACGCAAAACCTTCAACTTCGTTGCGCCCAATACTCAAGGACGCATTATTGTTCCTCCTGGTCCCAATTGGACTGCGAGTTCGCTCGCGCTTTACGACAAGGGCACGCGACCCGTAATTGCCTACAAAGACTCCAAGACGAACGTAATGCTCTCGATCATTCTCTTCACCAATGACACCGGCGGACCTACCTCTGAATCTTGCCGTGACGCCGTAATCGACCCCATTCTCCGGGACTTGAATTCCACCTCCACCGTCAAAGACGAGAAACGAGACAGTCATGTCACGTCCGGCGGAACAACCCTCTCTACCGCTTCCTATCTGGTCACAAAGAGGGTGGACATGCCCATTGATCAGGAGAACGTCTTCGGGTTTTATGGCGACAGCCATACCTGTGCTGAGCTTCATCTCTCCAAGGCGAACTTCAAGCCAGAGGACTTTAAATGGTTCGACGATGCACTCAGCCGCTTCGCCTTTGATGCAGCTTACGTTCCGGATTCGCTTGATTTCGGGACCATGGCCACCCTCTACTATGGCGGCGTAAAAGACTATCGCTCCGCTGCGGTCTACTATCAACGCGCGCTCGATACTGTTCCAAATCCTGAGCCCAAGCCCAACTATCGCCGCATGATTACGGACCAACTGTCGATGTCTTACGGTATGTCCGGCGACATCAGACGCTCGCGCGCTGTCAACGAAGCCGCTATCCTGCGCGACCCTGACTATCCGCTCTACTACTACAACCTGGCCTGCGCCGATGCCGAGGAGAATGACACAGCAGCGGCGCGCGCTCATCTCCAACAGGCCTTTGATCGCAGCGCCAATGCACTGCCCGGCGAACCTCTACCCGACCCTGCCACCGACAACTCCTTTCAAAAATGGAAGAACGACAAAAAATTCTGGACATTCGTGCAAACTCTGAGCGCCAAGACAAAATAATGACCCTGACTATCAATACCGAACGCCTACTCCGCGAACTCGATCAACTCGCTCGCATCACCGACTGCCCACCGACGCAGGACCAGTCCCTGCCCGAACCATCGCGGGCGGTGACACGCATTGTGTTCACGCCGCGCGATCTCGAAGCGCGTGCGTGGGTCAAAGAGCTGGCTACGGGCGCAGGCTTTACCATCCGCGAAGACGCAGTGGGCAACATGTTTCTGCGCTGGGAAGGAACCGACCCAGGCCTGGGCGCGGTTGGCACCGGATCGCACACCGATGCGATTCCCTACGCAGGCATGTATGACGGCACAGTTGGCGTTCTAGGCGGCCTCGAAGCCATGCGCTCGCTGAAGGAGTCGGGGTTTGTCCCCAAAAGAGCGCTGGAGACGCTGGTGCTCACCAGCGAAGAGCCAACGCGCTTCGGCATCGGCTGCATCGGGTCGCGGCTGCTGGGCGGAGTCATCGATCCGGAGGCGGCCGACAAGATGCACGATCGCCTGCCTGAGACCGATGCCACTGCGCCCACCGGACTGACGCTTGCAGACGTACGCCAGGCCGCGGGATTTCACGGCACGCTCGCCAGCGTGAAGCTGCCCATCGGCCACTATCACGCGTGGGTAGAGGTGCATATCGAACAGGGTCCTCTGCTCGAACGCGAAGGGATTGAGCTTGGCATTGTCACGAACATCGCCGCGCCGGCAAGCTATCGCTATACGGTCGAGGGCTTCGGAGGCCATGCGGGCGCGCTGCTGATGCCCGACCGTCGCGATGCTCTGTGCGCGGCGGCGGAGATGATCCTCTCGGTCGAACGGCATGCGCGTGCCGCCAATGAAAGATCTGGCGGCGTCGATACCGTGGCCACGGTGGGCATGATCGGCGTGCATCCGGGCGCGGTGAACTCGGTGCCCTCGCGCGTGACACTGATGCTCGACATTCGCGATACCGACGTCGCGCGCCGCAACAGCGTGATGGAGGCCTTCCATACAGACATCGCAGAGCTGGAGCAGCGTCGCGGGGTGAAGGTGCAGGAAGAGATCATCAACGCCGACGCTCCCGCCAGGAGCAACGATCACATCGTCGAGACGGTGGAGACGATCTGCCGGGCAGAAGGTGTGAGCTACAAAAAGATGGTGAGCCGCGCGTATCACGACTCGAGCTTTGTGGCCGCAGTCGCGCCCGTCACCATGCTCTTCATCCCCTCCCGCAACGGCGTCTCGCACCGGCCTGATGAGTACTCGACGCCGGAATCGATTGTGCTGGGGACGCGTGTGCTGGCGCTGGCGTTGGCCAAGCTCGCTAACGAGTAATACTTCACCTAGACCTTGTTATCTCGACCGAAGCATGACGGCTTTATGTCATGCGTAGTGGAGAGACCCCTGTATTTTGCCGAAGCAGCAATGCCGCCACGAGCAAAATACAGGGGTCTCTCCACTACGGCGGCAAAAAACGCCGCCTCCGGTCGAGATGACAAAGTTGAGGTGGTGATAGGCGACGTGCATGTACGATTAAAAGCGTGAACCCCTCACGCACAACCCTCCTGCTTGCCACCGCCCTGTCTTTCGCTTCCGTGGGCATCGCCCAGAGCCCTGCGCCTTACGACCCGCTAAAGACCTTCGCTCCGCTTACACTGCCGGATCCGGTGAACTCATATCGTTCCTCGAACGGCGCACCCGGACCGCTGTACTGGCAGAACCGCGCTGACTACGAGTTGCACGCGACGATCGACACCGCGTCGAAGACCCTGAGCGGCACCGAGGTCATCACCTACACGAACCACTCGCCGGACACGCTGACTTCGCTGTGGCTCAACCTGGAGCAGAACATCTATCGCCAGGACTCGCGTGGAACGGCGTTCGCTGAGGAGGCGCGGCCGGCGCACGACTCCACCACCGGCTACTCGCTGGAGTCTGTCGAAGTTCAGACGGAGCCGCGCAGAGCTGCGATCAAGACACACACCGTCGTCTCCGACACTCGCCTGCAGATTCAACTGCCCGAAGACCAGGCGCTGGCGCCCGGCGGGAAACTCCTCGTAGTCATCCACTACCACTACACGATTCCGGCGGCCTTCGGCGACCGTACATCGTGGGGTCCTGTGAAGCAGGGAGAGATCTACGACATCGCTCAGTGGTATCCGCGCATGTGCGTCTACGATGATCTGCACGGTTGGGACACGCAGCCTTATGTCTCCAATGAGTTCTACCTGGAGTATGGCCACTTCGACTACTTCGTCACCGTGCCTGCGAACATGATCGTCGCGGGCTCCGGCGAGCTGGTGAATGCGAGTGAGGTTCTTTCCAAGCAGGAACAGGCAAGGCTCACTGAGGCCCGCAAGAGCGACAAGACTGTGATCGTTCGCTCGGCCGAAGATGTGACAGCGGCTGTTGCCACTAAGCCGAGCGGCACCAAGACGTGGCACTTCGCGATGGACAACACGCGTGATGTCTCGTTCTCCGCCTCCGCTGCGTTCCTGTGGGATGCTGCGCGGATGAACATCCCTGCAGGCATCGACCAGCCTGCGCATGAGGCGTTGGCGCAGAGCGTCTACCCGATCGAGAGTGCAGGCGATGCGGCGTGGTCGCGCTCTACCCAGTACCTGAAGGACTCCGTGGAGCACTTCTCCGCACGCTGGTATCCGTACCCCTATCCGAACGCCGTCAACGTCGCCGGGCCGACGGATGGCATGGAGTATCCCGGCATCCTCTTCGACGGCACCGACGACAAGGGTAAGGACCTCTTCGCGATCACCGCGCATGAGATCGGCCACACCTGGTTTCCGATGATCCTGGGCTTCAACGAGCGGCGTAACGCCTGGATGGACGAAGGCTTCAATACCTACATCGACATCTTTGAATCGGATGAGTTCAACCATGGCGAGTACGGGCCGAAGCGCGATCCCGAGTATGCCCCCGGCGGCGGCAACCCAGCCGATGAGATCGCCAAAGTCATCGCCGACCCCAAAGCTCCCGTCATCCTGACGCGTGCCGATGCCATCCACGAGACGTATCGCCATCCGGTCACGTACTTCAAATCGGCCTTCGGGCTCAATCTACTGCGCGAGGACATCCTCGGACCGGAGCGGTTCGACTTCGCCTTCCGCAGGTTCATTCGCGACTGGGCGTTCAAGCACCCGTCGCCTTCGGACTTCTTCCGTGCGATGGAGTCGGAGGGCGGCGAAGACCTCAGCTACTTCTGGCGGGGATGGTACTTCAACAACTGGCAGCTCGATCTGGCTATAACCGACGCACAATACGTCGATGGCGATCCTGCCAAGGGTTTGCATGTGACGGTTGCCAATCGCGGCCAGCTCGTTCTGCCTGCGACCCTGCGTGTTGAGCTTCAGGGTGGTGAGCATGTCGATGTGAACGTGCCTGCGGAGACGTGGATGCAGAATGTCACGCACACCTTCACGGTCAACACGACAGCTCGGGTTAAATCTGTAACCCTCGATCCAGAGCACCATATCCCCGACAGCGATCGCAGCAACAACACGCGCACCCTGCAGCAAAAGCCTTGACGCAACGGGCGCGGCGGCACGCAAAGGAGCTCCACGAGTGCCGTCGCGCTCCTTTGCGTACCGTTGCGCCCGTTGCGTCAGGTAGTTGCTTGTTCTTCCTGCTTCGGCAGTTGCATCGCTTCGATCACGCGTTCATAGAGCTTGTTGCGCCGCTCGTATCGGGCGGTGGCACGCGTCACGTAGCGCACCTCCAGGTCCACTCCCGTACCCGAAGGTCTCAGATTGACCTCTGGCTCCGCAGAGTACTGGCTCAGGCCATGATGCCTTGAAGCCCTCTGCCACTCTGCTTCCGCCAGCCTTGTATCGTTCTCCGTCTCTTCCGAGACCGCCTTCTGTATGCGCTCGATCGCCTTGTAGGTATCCTCACTGGCTGGAACGGATACCTTGAGCTCGTCCCACATCCACTGGCCTGCGGTTGAGAAGTTGAAGAACTGTCCGCTGATTGCAAATTTATTGTTGAACGCCACGCGCCGTCCCGTTGGGTGGCCCTTCGCGGTCCAGTTGCCCGTCTCGAGCAGCGTCGTGCGGAAGAGCCCGATCTCCAGCACCTCGCCGGTGACGCTATTGATCTCCACCACATCGCCAACGCCGATTCCATTGCGTCCCATCAGGATGAACCAGCCGACAAAGCCCAGGATGAAGTCCTGCAACGCAACCGTGAGACCTGCGGTCACAAGCCCAATCGCGGTCGACAACTGACTGGGGGACCCAAAGATCACCAATAGCAGATTGAGCAGCGCAAACACATCGATCACCAGCCGCGCGATCCTTCTCAGGGTTCGCATCCTGCGCTGATCGAGCGTCTCACGCTCGGTTAAACGAATCACCAGGGCGTTGACCAGAATGGTGAAGATCAGGATAACGACAATCCACATCGTCTGCACGAGCATCAGGTGCATCAGAATCCGATGCTGCAGGTCCACCTGCAGGGCCCACTTCGTATAGATGTCGGCCAGCCGCTGCTCGGTCGCAATTCTGTCGCTGTAGATGCCCATCAGCTGCCGCTGCAGACTCATCCGCTTCAGGCCCGCAACCTTGTCCGCCGCAACTTCGGTGTCCGCAGCACCCGGTGCCTGTCCTTTTGCGTCGGCTTCCAGGCGATTATGCTGCGCGGTCAGCGAAGCCACCATCTGCTCGGAGCTGGTCTTCGCTTCGAGGATCAGCGCATAGCGGCTCCGTTGCGCACCCCACGCCCCAATCAGCCCCGCCAGGGTGCGGTAGCGCTTCACGGAGATGACCGCTACCTCACCGGCCCCGTTGGTGGCGTCGAACTTCTTCATCTCCGCCTCGCGTGCCGACAGCTCCTGCTGGATCTCGCTACGCTGGTCACCTGAGGCCCGCGCGAGATCGTCCTGCGCGTCGGTCAGCTGATCCTGATCGAGCCCCAGTTGCGCCTGCGCGACATCCAGATCGTCGCCGTCGTTGGGGGCGACGGCTTTCACCGCCGCCTGATCGGACGCGACCTCGGCTTTGAGCATGGCGACCTTATGCTGATCTGCCAACGCGGCGCCGGTCAGCGTCCGCTGCTTCAGATTCGCCGCACGTAACGCCGCCGCAAAGGCTTGATCGACATCGTGGTCGGCAAGCCGCTCCGCCTCATGCGCGTAATTCAGCTCTTCCTGCGTGACCGCCAGCGCAGCCACTGTCGATGCCGTCTGCCAGGGGGTCTGGTCTACGAGTGTCTGCTGGCCCTGCGTCAGCTTGCCTGCTGCTCCCCCCCGCTGATGCAGGAAGGGCAGGTTCGCCATCGCGTCGTTCGTCCTCCATGCCAGGAGGAAGCCGATGACCAGCAAAGCGGTCAGCACCGCTAAAGCGCCCGAAGCCACTCGCCCAAAGAGTGGTTTACGTGTGGTTGTTTTGTCTGTTGTGCTGATCGTTCCGTTGCTCTTATCTGGTATCTGGCCCATCCTCCTATTTTCGCATTTTGAGCCATCCCACTAGGGCAAACACATCTTATTTCCCGGCAAATTCATGGCGGACAAGCCAAAAGCTTTAACGCAGAGGAAAAACGCAGAGGGCGCTACGACATCCTCTGCGACCTTTGCGAAACCTCCGCGTCCTCTGCGTCAAGGCTTTTGCTGTTGCCTGTTCTTCGTGTGTGCTGGTTAAAAATTTAAGATGCGTTTGCCTGGCCGTCCCACCGCCTCCAAGCCAATCGCCCCTCATTCGGAGTAAGCTTTCCTGTTGCGCGCCAACAAGCGCTGCGGCACAGGAGAACATGCCCCGATGAGCAATCTGCACTACCAATCCGGCTTCGGCAATGAGTTCGCTACGGAAGCCCACCCAGGCGGTTTACCGGTGGGCCAAAACGCGCCGCAACACGCGCCGCTCGGCCTCTACACCGAACAGTTGAGCGGAAGCCCATTCACCGCGCCACGGCACCTCAACCGCCGCACCTGGACGTATCGCATCCGGCCCTCCGTCATGCATCCGCCTTATACGCGTATCTCCAATGGACTCGTGCGTTCCACGCCATTCCACGAGGTCGAGACCACGCCCAGCCAACTGCGCTGGGACCCGATTCCTCTGCCTACAAAGCCGACCGACTTTCTCGATGGCCTGACCACGCTCGCGGGCAACGGTGACCTCTCCATGCACTCCGGCGTCGCGATCCATCTCTATGCGGCGAACAAGAGCATGACCGACCGCTTCTTCTACTCGGCCGATGGCGAGCTGCTCTTCGTGCCACAGTTGGGCGGCCTGCATTTGCACACAGAATTGGGCATCCTCGAGATCGACAACGGAGAGATCGCCGTCATTCCCCGAGGCGTTAAATTTCGCGTGAAATTAACCGGCAAGGAAGCCCGTGGCTACGTACTGGAGAACTTTGGACAGCCCCTGCGTCTTCCCGACCTCGGCCCCATCGGCGCAAACGGCCTCGCTAATTCACGAGACTTTCTTACGCCAGTCGCCGCTTACGACGACCGCGATGGTGCGAAGTTCGAGGTTGTCGCAAAGTTCCTCGGCAACCTGTGGACCTCGGAGTTCGATCACTCTCCGCTGGATGTCGTCGCGTGGCACGGCAACTATGCGCCCTACAAGTACGACCTGCGGCTCTTCAACTGCATCAACACGGTGAGCTTCGATCACCCGGATCCTTCGATCTTCACGGTGCTGACCTCACCCAGCGAACTGCCCGGCACAGCCAACGTGGACTTCGTGATCTTCCCGCCCCGCTGGATGGTGGCCGAGCACACGTTCCGCCCGCCGTGGTTCCATCGCAACTTCATGAACGAGTTCATGGGCCTGGTGCAGGGACAGTACGACGCCAAGGCCGAGGGCTTCGTGCCCGGAGGAGCATCGCTCCACAACTGCATGTCCGGCCACGGACCCGACGCCGAGACCTTCGAGCGCGCCTCGCAGGCCGAACTGAAGCCGGTGAAGCTCGACGGCACGCTGGCCTTCATGTTCGAGACCCGCTTCGCCTGCCGCCCAACAAAGTTCGCCATGGACACAGCTATGCTGCAACACGAGTACTACGAGTGCTGGCAGGGGCTAAAGAAGAACTTCGAAGGCAGGAAGTAGCGTGGTGAGTCGCCAATTCATTGAAGGATGAGGGCGTTCAAAATAGCGCGAAGCGCAAACCGTGACGCTTTAGCGTCGCGGGGCGGAGGGAGCCGTGGCCTTTAGGCCACGGAATAAGGCTAAGCGAGAATCGGGCTTCAGCCCCGGGCCTTTTGCCGGTAGCAGCAAGAAGGCCCGGGCCTAAAGGCCAATTTTTCTGGGCCCTTATTTCAGGGGCCTGAAGGCCCCTGCTCCCTCCGTCTCCCCGACGCTAAAGCGTCAGGGAACACGCTTCGCGCTGTCGTGAACAGGTCATCATTCTTCAACGGATGAATGACTCAGGAATAGGAAAGGCCCCCTGCACTGGGAGGCCTTTCCTGTTCTCTGATCTCTCTTCTCTAGAAGCTGAACGAGGTCTGCAGCGAGATACGCCGCAGCGCGCTGCTGGTCGTATACGGCCCGCCGGCTATCTGTGTCGACTGGCCAAAACTTCCAGAAGACAAGACTCCCTGCGGTGTCGAGAGGTCCTCATTGTTGAAGAGGTTCTGCACCTGCAGGCCAAAGGCCAGGTTGTAACGTCTGCCGGTATTGGACCCGCCACCACCCCCAAATCCGGGTCCGCCACCGCCAGGGCCGCCACCGCCAGGACCACCGCGACCGCCGCCACCACCGTTGTGGCCGCCACCGCCACCATTGCCACCACCGTCGCCACCAGTGGGTTTAGGGCGGGTCGAAGGCCCAAAACCGATGGTCTTGGTGAGGCGGAAGTTGAAGGTGAACAGCGTAGGCCCGGTGCAGGCATTGATCGGTGCCACCGACGCACCAGCGACCACACCCGGCTGTGCAAACGTACCGCAACCCGCAATGGTCTTGATGGTGTTATTGTTCGGCGCCACACCGGTAACGATGTCAGGGCGGTCGTTGAAGTAGCTGTCGCCATTGTTGTCGGTGCCTGTCGTGACGTTATAGGGGTTGCCGCTCTGCGCGATCATGAAGGGGCTGAACTGGATAAACATCGGCAACGTGATCGAACCCGCCAGGAAGAGGCGGTTCTTCACATCGAAGGTTGTGCGTCCGTAGTCGTTCGCGATGTTGCCCGGCGTTGTGATGTCTGCACCCGCACCCGAAGTATCGCCGTGCGCCGAGTTCAGCGAGTAGTAGCCGAACAGCGAGATGCGCTTCGACGTCTGCACGCGGCCATTGATGACCAGCTGGTTCTGGTTGAAGACACCTTCGCTGAAGTACTGGTTATGCGGAGCAGCCTGTTCCGGTGCGCCAGCGACGTAGTTGATATTCTGCGTGGCAAGCTGATGCACGCCCTGGGAGTGCAGATAGTTCACCGAGATCGTTCCGTAGCGGCCGATCTGCTGGTCCGCTCCCCCGGCAAACTGCACAATGTAAGGCGAACGTAGATTCGATGTCGCAGAGTAGGTCGTCTGCGCTGCGGCATTGGCTCCGCACGCCGTAATGAAGTTCGACGCGGTAGGAGAGCAACCTGCCTGCGGATTGTTAACCGTATACACCGTCGTGTTGACGCCGTTCTCTGCCTCCAGCGTCAGGACATTGCTCTGCTGGAAGCGGTCATAGAACAATCCGAAGCCGCCACGCAGCACCGTCTTGGGCGCGCCTTTGCCGCCGAACAAGCCATAGTTGAACGAGGCACGCGGGGCGATGTCATGGTGGTCCGAGAGATGGTTCTGCGTCTCATAACGGAAGCCATAGCTGACCGTCAGGTTCTGGCGAGCCTTCCAGTCGGTCTCGAGATACACCCCGAGATCGGTGTCGGTATCGCCGATCTTGTGATTGTTCACCTGCGTAATGGAAAACTGGCTGGGCGTACCTGCTAGATAGTTGGCCAGGCTGGAGTAGATGAACGAACCATTCGTGCCGCTCTCCGTGTTCTCCGCCTCCCGTGTAGCGCGAAGACGCCCGCCAAAGCGGATGAAGTTCTTCTTCAACTGCAGCGAGGTGTAGTTCTGAACCTCATAGTGGTCCTGGTGATCGGAGAGATTTTGCGCACTGGAACCACCGGCACTGAAGTTGCCCGAAGCACTGAGGTACGGCAAAGCGCTAAGCGCCGTGTCCGCCACATGCTCTCGTTCGTACTCGAAGCGTGTTTCGTTAATCAGCTTCGGGCTGAAGGTCTCCGTGTCACTCACCTGCAAGATATTGCTGGTCTGGCTGCTGTTATAGCCTGCGGTCGGCAACGTCAGGTTCCCGATACCAGCATTCGTAGCATCGTTCTTCACATACTGATAGCGCGTGGTGAGGACGTTCTTGTCTCCCAGCGCAAGGTCAACTCGCGGATTGAAGTCAGCACGCGTCTGCGGATAGTACGTCGATACCTGATAGTTGTTAGGACTGAAGACGCAAGTTGTGTCTCCAGGAGCGCAGAGTGTCGTCGAACCGGCCACAGGCACAGGAATCGTCGCGCTCGTGAACTGGTCGTCCTGAATCTGGCGATACGATCCGCCGAGATTGTAGGAAGCCGACTTGTTCAGCGGCCCAGTCAGATTTCCGAACATGAAGAGGGTGTGATACGGCGGCTGATAGCCGGTCGCCAGCGGGTCAGACGAGTTGAACTGCGATGGATTTCCGTTGACCTGGATGTTTCCGTGAATTTTATCCGTGCCGGGCTTGGTGAATACCTCGATGCGTCCATACCCCAGCTTGTCGAACTGAGCCGAGAACGGATTCTGGTTGATGCGGATCTCGCGGATGGACGACTTGGGAGGAAGCTGCCCGCCGGTAAATCCATCGACGTAGATCTGTCCACCGTTGGGACCCGCCGAAGGACCGGCCAATGCCGTCAGCTCGCTCGACAGCTCGTCGGGATCGTCGGAGAGAGCGTCGAGATCCTTACCCGTAAGAATCGTCGCACTCTGGTTCGAGTCGGGATCGACGCTGAGTTGGATCGCATTGGCATCGACGTTGACGACCTCGGTCTCTTCGCCAATCTTGAGCTTCGCATCGACAGTCGTGCTCGCCACCGCAGGGATCTTGAGGTTCAACATCGAGTACGACGCAAAGCCCTTCATGGCAACCAGCAGCGTGTAGCTCCCTGGCGCAATGGTGAGGCTGTACGAACCATCACTGCCCGACGTTGCCGTGCTGCCGTTGCCATGGGCGGGCGTAAGGGTAATGGTCGCCCCGGGAATCAACTCTCCATCGGGATCGGTGATGGTTCCGTGGACCTTCGTGCTGGTCTTGGTAGCCGACTGCGGGGTAGCCGACTGCGGGGCAGCCGACTGCGGAGCCGATGCCGGAGCAGTAGCGGCAGGACCGCTGGACGGAGTCTGGGGCGTCTGCGGTGCCTGGGCGACCCCTGGCAGAGCCAGCAACGAACACACAAATCCCAAAATCAGCGCCTTGCGCAAAGACATCATCACTACTCCTAAACGTTCAAAAACTTACCTTGTCGGACTCGCTCGACGGCAAGTCCGTTATCCTCTTGCACCGCAACCGACGGCTTATTGTTGCCCGCCGCCAGCATCGCCCCCGCCACCAATACTCCAGGGCGACAGCGTCATGGCCTGGCCCGCAGGCTGTGCCGCAAGAATAGGCTCGACACCGGCCAGCAGCGTAACCGCCGTTGCCTTACCCGGCTGCGACGCACTTGCCACAATCATTACCGCCTCGCCCGTCTTCAGGCCGGCAAGGGTCTCCGTCGGCAACCGGGAGAGCATCTGCGAAAGATCCATCCCGGCGCGACCGGCGCGATGTTGGCCGTCCTCAGCGGGAGATTGTCCTCCAGCGCCTCCAGCGGCAGGGGCTGCTGCCCCGTTCGCTCCACCAGGAGCGGCTCCAGGAGTCGCACCGCCCCGCAGACGCGCCGCCATCCTCGTCGCCACCTCCGCCGGAATGCGGTGAACATCGCTGTTCGGCGTGATTGCAACGATCACTGTCTTCTTGGTGGCAAGGTCCTTCAGGGTCAGCGTACCGGCAGTACCGTCGATAGAAGCGATCGTGCCCGAGAAGTTGCTGAAGGACCCCGTCACGATCTCATCGGCTGCCACGCTGCTGCCATCCGCCGACTTGGTACCGCGAACGCGAAGCTGATCGCCGGGCTGGATCGCCCCAATCGAACTCTTCACGGCGTCCTCAAAGCGCACCGAACCGTCGGAGTAGCGGCGAACGATCGTCACCGGCGTCGTCTGCACGGCCACCATCTTAAGGCCGCTGGAGATCGTGATGGTTCCAGCGGATGCGTTCACGGACTTGACGATACCGCCGCCACCCTGGGTCCACGCTTCCGACTCCGCCGCGTGCGTCTCCGCAATCGCGGCCGACTTCATCACAATGATCCGCTGCGCCGTCAACGCTGTGCCTGTGTCGCCTGCCGACCCAGTGACCAGCACCTTGTCGCCAACCGCGATGTCGCCCAGATGAGCAGGCGTCGCAGACTTCAGGTCGTGGCTTCCGGGAGCTACCTCCAGGATGCTCGCGGCGGCTGGCACAGCAACCGTGTAGTCCTGACCGGCGGTCGTTGTCACCGTAATACCCGCATCGGTCGTGGCCTTCACCGTACCCGACGCGTGCGGTGCGGCTGCCGGGGTCTGCGCAACAGCGCTAAACACTCCGGCCAACGCCAATACTCCGGCGGCAAGTCCTGCAATCGTTTTCACCTTCGACGCTGCTCGCATCGTGTTGCTCCTAACATTCCCAGCTGGTTTCTCGTACCTTCAACCGCCGGCATTCATCCAGCGCAAAACAGCGCGCTTTGCATCTTTACCCTTGACCCAGAGCGCGATGCCAATGTTTGCGGCGCGCTTTGCGTCCTAACCTTGATACGCATCAGCACCGTGAAAGTTTCTATTTCCCGAATCGGGGCGACGAATTCCATGTAAAGACTTGTCAAGATTCATCTTTTGCCTCTCAGGAGCATCTGCCGAACGGGCCCCGATCTCCGGCATATCCGAAAAGATCGCCGTCGCGGCTGGGCCGCGACGGCGATCTTCTCCCAGACAAAAGGACGTGCCGTAAGTTATAGACCCGTAAGGTTGCCCGGGCTGGTCGTGCATTGCCACCCCTGCCGCGAATGCGCGCCGTCACAGAAGGGGCGCTTCTCGCTCAGGCCGCACCGGCAAAGGCTGATCGCCGGCTTGCCGGTCAGATCCCACTCCTGGCCATCGGCGTCCTTCAAAATGATGTGGCCTTCCACCCGCAACGGGCCGTTGGGCCGTACCGTAATATGAACCGCTTCTTCTGCCATCTCTCAATCCTCCGTATAGGCCCAGAATAGCAGGGCGCCACCTGGGGATAACTCGGCAGGAGGCTAACTACTCGACGCTCTCCACCATCACCTCGTCGATATAGCACCAGCCCCAGCTTTCACCGGGCTCGATGGACCGCAGTACCGGATGTTTCGTCGCATGGAAGTGTTTCGTCGCATGCTTGTTCGGCGAAGAGTCGCAACAGGCAACATTGCCACAGATGAGGCATTCGCGCAGATGGACCCAGTAGCTGCCAATCTTCAGGCACTCTTCGCAGCCCCTCTTGGAAGAACGCTTGACTGGTTTCAGATCGTCGAAATGGTGACAGCTCATGAATCCCCTCCCGTTTGGTTATCAGTTCTCGGTTGTCAGTTCTCAGTTCAAAGAACTGCCTAAGAGGCCGCTTTTGCCGTTGTTTGTTTTTCGTCGTCATCCTGAGCCATCGGCGAAGGACCCCCGTATTTTGGGGCTGCCACGAACGAATGCGGGGGTCCTTCGTTCGCTATGCTCTCTCAAGGATGACGATGAAAAACAAACAACGACAAAAGCTTCCAGACAACTTTACGCCTACCCCAAACACTCCCGCTGCGCCTTCAACAACTCCTGGATCCCCAGCCCGGCGACATCCAGCATCTCGTTCAACTGCGCCCGCGTATAGGTTCCACGCTCGGCCGTCGCCTGGGTCTCTACGAGGCCGCCATCCGCTGTCATGACGACGTTCATATCCACCTCGGCGCGCGAGTCTTCCTCGTAAGCCAGGTCGAGCAGAACGCGCCCATCCACGATTCCCACCGAGGTGGCCGCCACCATCTGCTTCAGAGGCGACTCCTTGAGCGACCCAGCCTCAACCAGCTTGCCCAGTGCCAGAGCCAAAGCCGTGCAGGCCCCGGTAATGGCCGCCGTCCGGGTTCCACCGTCAGCCTGCAGCACGTCGCAGTCGAGGATAATCGTGCGCTCGCCCAGCAGCTTCATATCCACCACCGACCGCAGGCTGCGCCCGATGAGCCGCTGAATCTCGTGGGTACGGCCGCCGATCTTGCCGCGTTCGGACTCGCGGGCAGTGCGGGTGAGCGTGGCGCGAGGCAGCATGCCATACTCCGCCGTCACCCAGCCACGGCCGGAGTTGCGCATCCAGCCCGGAACACCGTTTTCGACCGTTGCATTACACAGGACACGGGTGTGGCCCACCTCGATCAATACCGAACCCTCTGCCGTGGCCACGAACCCAGGCGTCAAACGCAAAACACGGGCCTGACTGGCAGCCCGGCCACCGCTACGAAACAACTCTTCTTTTTCACTCATTCTGTTCATTATAGAAACCCATCGGCTCGGCTTGGTACTCCAAGTACATATGTACCCTCGCGCGAAGCCGAAAAGCTTTGACGCAACGGACGCGACGGTGCGCAAAGGAGCGCCACGGAAGCCGTCGCGCTCCTTTGCGTACCGTTGCGCCCGTTGCGTCAAGGCTTTTTACAGTCGATTCACATACCCATAGATCCGCGCGAACACCGCACAGCAAGGCTGCGCCGCCACCTCGCCGCTGTGTACAATCGCAGTCGAAATCGAACGTTAAAAGGACATCGACCTTATGACCATCACTCCCGGAAAACTCGCTGGCCTGAAAGCCGTCTCCGACGCGCGGAACGTCATCGCCGCCGCAGCTATGGATCAGCGTGGATCGCTGCAAAAGTCTCTGGCCAAAGAACGTGGCGCAGCCGCCGATGGCCACGATCTCGAGGTCTTCAAGACGCTCGTGACCGAGGTGCTCACCAAACACGCCTCCGCCATCCTGCTCGACCCCGAATTCGGCCTGCCGGCTGCCCAGCATCGCAACGGCAAGGGTCTCCTGCTGGCCTACGAGAAGACCGGCTACGATGCCGCCACCCCCGGCCGCCTGCCTGACCTGCTCGACCTGTGGAGCGTGCGGCGGCTCAAGGAAGCCGGAGCCGATTGCGTCAAGATTCTGCTCTATTACACGCCCTTCGAGAAGCCTCGCGTCAACGACCTGAAGCATGCCTGGATCGAGCGCATCGGTGCTGAGTGCGTGGCGTACGACATTCCCTTCTTCCTCGAATTCGTCGGCTACGACGCCGAGGGTGGCGACGAAAAATCCGTCGCCTACGCCCGCAAGAAGCCCTCCATCGTCGCAGGCGCGATGACCGAGTTCTCCAAGCCACAGTACGGCGTCGATGTGTTGAAGGTGGAAGTGCCGATCGTCATGGAGCACGTCGCAGGCACGAAGTCCTTCAAGGGAGAGTCCGCCTACACCCGCGCGGAGGCCCTGCAGCACTTCCGCGAGGCAGCAGCCGTGACCGAGAAGCCGTTCATCTATCTTTCGGCAGGCGTCTCGAACCCGGTGTTCATCGAGACCCTGGAGCTCGCAGGCGAGTCCGGCGTCGCCTTCAACGGCGTCCTGTGCGGCCGCGCGACCTGGAAGGATGGCATTCCGATCTACGCCGTAAAGGGCGAAGCCGCCTTCCGCGACTGGCTCAACACCGTCGGCGTCGAGAACATCGAGAACGTGAACAAAGCCCTCAAGGCCGCTACGCCGTGGACAGCGAAGGTGACCGGCGCAGCGTAGAGCGCTCTTTGCAGCACCACCCCAGAACCGTCATCTCGACCGAAGCATGACGGCTTTATGTCATGCGTAGTGGAGAGACCCCTGTATTTTGCCTGTAGCGGCAATGCTGCTGCGGGCAAAATACAGGGGTCTCTCCACTGCGGCGGCAAACTACGCCGCCTTCGGTCGAGATGACAATTCTGAGGTGGTTCATTCATACACCAAATAAGCTGCGAAGCCACTTTATATGGAGTCTGCGATAACCCCACTCACACACCCTCACGCTCACCCACCTCACCCACCGTGTGAGCCAGCAGAAACAGATACACCACATTGACCCCAAACAACACCCATTCCCCGCAAGCCAAACTTCGAAAGAAGTTCTTATCATCGAAGAAATTCTTCCCGTGGGTAGCCGACTCACCCGCCAGCAGATAAAACAGAAGCGCCAGCAAACAGGCCAGCAAGACCTCCATCACCAACAAAGCTCTCCCCCTCCCTGCCCGCAGCGCACGCCAAACTACTAAGCCGAGCAGGACCAGCATTCCCGCAGCCGCAAAGAGGAACGTGGCATACGCCAGATCGATATGAAGCGCTGAGTACCCCGCCTCAAACGGTCCCATCAGTCCAATCGCTATAGCCGCCATCAGCCCTGCGCCGAACAGCAGCGATCCAGCAGCCGCCAATCCGCGATGCACCCGCTGCAATCCCCGGAAGAACCACAGAGCAACGGGAATCAGCACAACTCCGCAGAGCGTTATTCCCACATCCGCAGCCAGGTAGCCATGCGGATTGTCCCCGTGTGACGAAAGGTTGGAGAGGACTGCCCGCTTGAGATCGATCGATTGCCCCGCGTAGTACGGAACAGTCGAGATCAGCATGCCGGCAAGAAAACTCAGACTGCTGACAGGAATCAGCACGCGCTGCACGGTGCGTGCTGTGAGAAGCGTTCTCCCCACAGCACCCGCACGTGTTTTCAACGGAACCTCTGCTCGACCCTGCGGCTTCACGGATGAGCAAAGTTTATATGCCGATACGTCCTGGTAACAGAGCAAACGCATCTGGATTTCAACCAGCACACACGAAGAACAAGCAACAGCAAAAGCCTTGACGCAGAGGTCGCAGAGGAAAAACGCAAAGGTCGCTACGACCCCCTCTGCGACCTTTGCGAAACCTCTGCGCCCTCTGCGTTAAGGCTTTTTGGCTGTCCGCCACGAATTTGCTGGGAAATAAAATGCGTTTGCCCTGGTCCTAGAAAAAGTGGACGATAGCCGCCTGGGCTGCCGGCAGGGTAAACGTGAACGTACCATTCGTCAGGGTTGACGGCGCCCCGTACCCTCCCGTCCACGTTCCATCCGAGTTCATCGGCTGGCCGCCGAACGTGATCCCGCTCTGTGCGGTCACATCGTTGTTCGCCTGCTTCAGCACAATCACCGCAGCCTGCGTATAGGTGCCGCCGGGAGTAATGGTCGCCGTCACGTTGACCGCTCCCGAGCCGTACGTCTTGTTGATGATGTGAACCGTCTCTCCGCCGTTCGACTCCAGCAGTCCATAAGCGGCCACATTGGCATTGCTGGAGTTCGTCACCGTCGTAGCCAGCGGCTGGCCCTGGCTGCCATAGTGGAACGCCCACAGACCGTATCCCGGCCCCTCCAGCGTGTACGACGAAGCCGCACCCACCGGCGAGATCGCGTTGTACGATCCAGAGTTCGATCCGATCGGCCCGGTGTGCAGGTTCATCCCTGCGAGGTTCGTGTTGTAGGCCATGTAGCAGAAGTAATCCATCGCCCACAGCGCTGCCGCATAAGAGTTGGTCACACCGTTGTTCGAACCGCCGTACGCACTGTTCGTCTCTTCAATGCGAACGTTGTAGCCGTTGTTGCTCGCGTTGTCGTTGAACTTGTTGTAGTAGCTCTGGTAGGCCGCGTCCAGCGAGGACGCCAGTATCTTGGCATCGCCGGCGCTGATCGATCCGAAGTCCGCGGCATCGCCCGCCGGATAGGTATGCGATGTAACGTACCCGATCGTGCTCTTCAGCGAACCCTGGTACGTAGCGTCGTTGATGAAGTCCGTGGAGAACGTGCAACAGCCCGCCGTCGAGGGTCCCGTGGAGAGAATCCCGCTGTTGATCTGCGAGCGGAACGCGTTGCTGAACCCGTCATACCGCGACTGCCACGTGGACTGCGAGATGGCGCTGCCGGAGACGTCTTCACTGTTGTCCGGCTCGTTGCCGACCTCAATGTTGGTGGGAAAGCTGTAGTTGTGCGCCACATGCTGGTCGTTGTAAAGCCCCGACACATACGACACGCTCGAACTCTGGTTGTAGAACTGCTTTACCGGCACCGTCCAGATCAGTTCTCCACCGATCAGGTTCACAAACGCATCGACATTCGCACCGTCCTGCGCCGTGGCATAGGGCTGCCGCTCCGAGGAATTTCCGCCAATCCGGATGCTGCCCACACCGATCTTTTGCACCATCGTGCTGTAGGCCGTCGAGGTTCCGCTCAACCACGCAGCCCCATTGTTATTGGCGGCTTCGATCGAGCTCATCTCCAGCGAAAGCCCCAAAAAGTTAACCGGGATCGCGCGCCGAAGCTGCGTCGAATCCAGGTTGATCGAGATACTCGCCGAGCTCTGCGCAAACAGCGGCGCCGCCAGCAACATTGCGATTGCAGCCAAGCCGCCGTTACGTGCGCGGCACATCCCACTCCTACTCCACAAGCTCTCTCTCTGCATAAAAACTCCCAATGGTCAGATTTGTTCGCAGTTCGGTCAAACCGGTTTTACAGAGGCAAAAGTATGGCTGAACTCCGAGCGCGAGCATCCTAACCTTCAAGTAAAGCGCTTGTCTAGATGTTTCTGAAAGAATCTCGAATATTCTTCTGGCTGGCAATACGAAAGATTGTTTCCTATTGCAAACAGAAAGGCCGCGCGGTCACCTGCGGCTTTTGCTTTGAAGGGGGCGGGGCTTCAGCCCCGCCGTTACGGCATCACCATAAAATCGGCTTTAGCCGCGGAGGAAGCGATGTCTATCTCGCCAGGAAATCTTTCGTGCGCTAACGGACATGCCCGCAACTAGTACGGCGAAGATGGCCTTGCAACTCGACAGCAAGCATCACACCACAACCATCGCGCTAACGCCTGAAAGCTCCCAATCGTATTAAGCCTTTGCTAACTACATAGACATTCCATTACTCTGGCTCCAACCATGCCACGTCTCAGCTTTGCTGCCGTCGTCCTTCTCGCCGCGAGTGTTCCCGCCTGTGCGCAATACTCCATCGACAAAGTAGTCTTCCACGGCGGCGCGCCTTACACCGACGTCGAACTGCTCAACACCTCCGGCCTGCAACCCGGCCAGATGCTCGCCCACGACTCCCTCGCGCAGGCCGCGCAGCATCTGCTCGACACCGGCCTCTTCGACGATGCAGAGGTCTCGCTCAGTGGAACAGGCAACGCCCGCACCGTGCTCTTCGCCCTGAAGCCAACGCCGCTCGCGAAGCTTCTCCCCGCCAGCTTCGAAAACTTCGTCTGGTTTACGCCAGAGGAGCTCACCACCGCCATCCACGCACACGTCCCGCTCTACCGTGGAGCCTTCTCCGATGCCGGAAATCTTCCCGACGCCGTGCAGTCCGCACTCCAGCAGATACTCACAGAGAAGGGTGTCACCGCTACGGTTTCGCACAGCATCGTCGAGCCGTCCAACGGCCATCCAGTGCGCGTCGTCGACTTTCTCATCGACAAACCATCGGTGCGAATCGCCATGGTGCATCTTTCCCTTACAGGGCCTCCCGGCGCAGCAGCGACGCTCGCCCCCGGACTCCAGCAGGCAGTCAACAGAACCAAAGGCGGGGCTTATAACGAAGGCCTGAGCGGCATCACCATCGAAGAGCTTCTGCTCCTGCCCGTACTCAGCGCCGGCTATATCACCGCCAGGCTGGCAGACGTACACCGCGAGGTTGCCCCCACGGAGCGCGGTATCGGTGTCACCTACTCCGCGCGGATCGAGACAGGCGAAACCTACAAAGTCGCAAGCTTCACCTGGGAGGCTACGCCGGTCTATAGCGCCGCCGATTTTGCCCGCGATCAAGAGCTCCATTCCGGTGATCTTGCCAACTACACAGCGCTCAGCAAGACGGAGTTTCATATCCTCGGCGCATACCGCGCACAAGGCTACCTCGACGCCTACATTGCTGCCTCACCAAAGCTGGACGATGCCACCCACACCGTGGGATATGCGATGCATGTCGTTCCCGGCGAGCAATACCGCTTGAAGAGCATGACGCCCCTGAACCTCTCACCCGAAGCCCAGAAGGAGTTCGACTCCGGCTGGCACATGAAGACCGGGGACATCTACAACGAGCACTACGTCCAGACCTTCATCAACAACAACACCGCGCTGCAACATCTGGCCGCCTACTCCGCCAGCTTCCAGACCTCAGCCGATCCGCAGACGCATCTCGTCGACCTGACGATCACGTTCATACGCGGCGCTGGCGCTCGCTAGTTTCGAACCAACCCGGCTAGCACTACCCATCAACCGGATCAGAGTTGCGGATTCAACTCTATCTCCAGCTCCCGGCAGGCCCGCCGAAGGCGCAGAGCCGCCAGCCCCTGGCCGGTCAGCTTTCCGAGGAAGGCGCTCAGGATGAGGCCACCCACGAAGCCTGCGGAGCCAACGAGATAAGTTCGCATAGGAAAGCGAACATCGTCGGGGATGTTGAAGAAGAAGACGGCCAGTACCGCTATGACTAGAAAGAGGCCCACGGCAAGGGCGCCGGCGTTGCAACCACACTCCTGGGCAAGCGGCGTGAGGCGTTGCTCCCAGGTCTGGGACTCAGCTGGAGAGAGCCCGGGAATCCTGACCAAAACACTTGGCTTGTGGAAAGGGCGCAGGATAGCCTGCGGGCGCAGAAGCATGCGCAGGTCTGCCGGGCTGCGGACCACGTAAGGCACGGCAGGCTGGCCGGAGCGAAATGCCTTGAGGTCAGACAGAGTCGGCAGGCTTCCGTAGGAGGGGAGTCTTGCCGGCCTTGATTTCAAATTCGAGGTGCTGCTGCAAGGGCATGACATGCTCTGAAAACCTTCCTTCCATCGAATTGTTGAGCACTTCCAACTTTGTGCAACGTGGCTTTTCTTGAGAGAGTTGCCGCACCCCTGCTTGAGCCGTGACTTTGCAGCGCGGCTCAAGCGGGGTCTTTATCCAGCGGTTACTGGATCGGCGGCGGAGCGACAGGGCAGTCGTCGGCCGCGGTGGCATCTGCCTGCGCTGTGGTGTAAGGCGCGGGGGAGCCGACGTTGCCTGTCCGGCTGATGCTCGTGGTGTAAAAGATCTCGTTATTGCCCACGGAATCGTCGGTGACCCAGTTCCCTTGGACAGTCACGATGTCGCCGGGACTGAGACCCTCCCAGGTATTGACAACGGGATTGTTGGCGTTAGCCGCGGCAGCGATGCCTTCTCCGGCCGCTCCGCCGATGACAGCCCCGGCATAAGCCACGGCGGCAGCAACGATGGCGGCGATGATGAGCGCAAGGATCAGGCAGAGCAGGTAGAAGGGCCCACTGGCAGCGCAACCGATAGCAACGCCCACCGCGGCTGCAGCGAAGTAGCCGAGGATGATGCCGCCGATGGCACCCACCACCACGCCGACCAGAGAGCCGATATGGCCTCCGCAGGCAGTCTCGCTCTTGATCAGGCACGGGAGCATGGCTGCGCCATCCTCGTCGCAATAGACCCAGTAGGAGTTCTGGGTCACATAGTGCCAGTACATCGACTTGACCACGACATCGAAGACACCGGCCGGTCCCATCGCGAAGGGAGCAAGGACGTCGACCGCCGTAGAGTTCTCGTCCGTGGTGTCGTTGACGATGCCCGAGAAGCAGATGTCCTCGCCCTTGGGAACGGAGCGGATGCAGCCATCTGCCTTGAGCACGTAGTAGAGGACGAGGGTAGCGATGCCGGCAGCACCCGCGGCTCCGCCGGTGAGCGTGGAGAAGCCGAATGCGGCACCGGAAGCGCCGACGATACCGTTGATGATGGGAATACCGCTCGTCCAGACATAGACCAGTGCGCCGCCGATGATAGGCGCGGCTACGAAGGGCCACCAATCGAAGGGCGTAGGAATATTGCCGGGCTGCTGGGCACCGCAGGCTGGAGCCATCGTACTCATCGCGCACCTACCGTTCTCAGGGCGTCGGCGTCACCGCAAAGGATGCGGCAGATGAGCCAGCCCAGGGCTGCTCCGAGATAGGCGCAGACCACCAGCGCCAGGCCAGGATTGTGGATGTGATAAGCCAGCCATCCGAGCAGAACGCCGGTGACGACTCCAATGTAGAGGGCGAGTAGAAAGACTGGCTTCACCGGCAGATGGTTGACCAGGCAGATGAAGGCCGCGGTGAGAAAGGTGGCGATCAGTGCGACGAAGAGGCCATCTACGGCCAGTCGGGCAAAGGTGGCGGGAAAGACGGGTGTGCCGCAGCAGTTGGATTGGGTGTGCACCAGAGAGACAAGCACTCCCACAAAGCCGCCGGCGATCAGACCCATTCGCGTGCAGATTCTCGTGTTCATGTGGAACTCCTTATGCGTCGAAGAGGATGGCGATGTTGATTCCGCCCAGATAGACTCCGCCGATGGTTGCGAGAACATCGACGCCTGCACTGACCAGAGTTCCGGGAGGCGAGGCAGGAACGGAGGAGGGCACGTTGATGTGGACCATGACGTTCTGTTGCGCTCCAGCGCCCAGGGTCAGGCTGGAGGGTACAACGGTGGTCCAGGGAGCGACCTGTGCCGGGCCCACGGTGAGATCGATCGTTTGGGTTGAGCCGGTGGGATTGCGCACCGGGACGACGAAGGTTTTAGAACGGCCCGTGCTGGTCTGAAAGCCATCCATAGTCTGTTCGCCGCTGTTGTTGTAAGGATCGGTGTCGTAGGGATGAACGATGCTGACGAAGATGCCGTACAGGCCGGCTGCGGTGACGACCGGAGGCGTGGGCCAGGAGATGGTCGTCTCATCACCCGGAAAGCCGGCTCGGGCCAGATTGACGAAGGTCGAGGCGATGGCGGTACGCGGCATGCCGATCCCCCATGCGCTCCAACTGAGGTCGACGCGGGTATTGTTTGCCGAGGCCTGAGTGGAGAGGTTGCGCACGGTCGCCGTAATGGCCGGGATCGGGCGCAGGGGCCAGATGTCCACGGTGTCGAGATCGGGGCTGTTGAAGGTCGGAGCGCCGCCCGTGGAGAAGACCAGTTGCTGATCGTAGGTGGAGGGATCAGGATCATGGATGATCTGCTTCGGTACCTTCAGGCAGCAACTGCTGCGGCTTTTGGGACGAGCCGAGCAGAGGGACCACCTAGAAACTGAGGCAGCATTTCTTGAAAGTTCGGCAGCATTTTCCATAAACATCCTCCTCATATATCTCCATAGTGCGGAGCGTAACGAGAACGTTACAAAGAAATCTGCCGGTGATGATCCTGTGTCTAGGAGCTGTATCTGATCGAATGGCCGATCCCTCGCCCGTCACTGATCCAGATAGATACACACTTCGCTTCCGGTGGCCGGCTGCGCGCCCCAATCCAGGCCCTGAATCTCAAACCCACCCCGATGTCTGTCATTTCTCCACTCCCGTTGGTCGGTCGAAATGACAGACATCGGGGGTAGGCTTGTAGCTGCCTGGGCCACGCCTCAAAGAGCCCAGACACACCAAGGGCCACCCTTGGGGCGGCCCATCTGCGCAAACTACGGCATGTTGATCGGGTTTGCTTAGTTATTGTTGTGCCAGTCTGCATTGGTGCGGTCGCGCAGGCCGATGAGGGAAGGAACGAGAACGGTAAGAGCAAAGACGGCAACTTCAGCGGCGAGATACATGGTGAGTCTCCTTATTGGGTGAGGGGTTGGGGTTGGGTGTTGTGTTCCGTTTGCGATTACAGCGAGCGCCAGCTGGCATTGCTGCTGGCACGAAGTCCGATGAAGGACGGAACGAATACGGTGAGGGCGAGGATGGTGGTCGTGATAGCGAAGTACATGGGTAGATCTCCTTTGTCGCGCACGGGGGCAGCGACCGCGTA
>Ga0185299_10000881_pt1 | contig 69709 bp, 60 predicted proteins | sample PaiPotPPA55metaG_FD_128002 | JGI IMG/M metagenome (GOLD analysis project Ga0185299, IMG submission 128002) | Iron sulfur acid spring bacterial and archeal communities from Banff, Canada, to study Microbial Dark Matter (Phase II) - Paint Pots PPA... ... | reverse complement strand
GCCGGGCGATCTCGCCGACTTCACCGGGCGGGCCGAGGAGACCGCCGCGGTGCTCGACGCGGTGGGAAACGACTCACGGGGCGTGGTGACCATCTCGGCGCTGGACGGAATGGCCGGAATCGGCAAAACCACGCTGGCCGTACACGCCGCGCACCTGCTCGCCGCGGACTACCGCGACGGACAGTTCTTCGTCGACCTGCACGGCCACACGCCCGGCCGCGACCCCCTGGACGCCAACGTGGCGCTGCACCGGCTGTTGACCCAGCTCGGTCTCGATCCGGGCGGCATCCCGCACGAGCTCGAGGATCGCGCGGCACTCTGGCGCGCGGAGACCGCCGGGCGCAGGGCGGTGGTGCTGCTGGACAACGCCGCCACCGTGCAGCAGGTGCGGCCTCTGCTGCCCGGTGGCGGCGCCTGCGGCGTCGTCATCACCAGCCGCCGGCGCCTGGTCGGGCTCGAGGGCGCCGAGATCCTCTCGATGAGGGTGATGACGGCGCCGGACGCGGTCGAACTGTTCGACCGGATCGCCGGTCCGGGCCGCACGGCCGACGAGCGGGATGCCGTGGTGGAGGCGGTCGGCCTGTGCGGGTTCCTCCCGCTGGCGATCCGCATCGGCGCGACGCGGCTTCGGCACCGCCCCGCCTGGTCGGTCGCGGATCTCGTCGCCCGGCTTCGCGACCAGCGTAAGCGCCTGGCCGAATTGTCCACCGGCCACCAGGCCGTCGCCGCGGCCTTCGCCATCTCGTTCCAGCAGCTCGACGAGGACGCCCGGATCATGTTCCGGTTGCTCGGGCTGCATCCCGGGCCCGATGTGGACGCGCCGGCGGCCGCCGCTCTCGCCGGGCTGGCGGTCGGCGAGGCGGAGCGGCTGCTGGAAGAACTGCTCGACGCCCACCTGCTGGATCAGCACACAGTCGGCCGGTACACGTTCCACGATCTGCTGCGCGCATTCGCGGCGGAGAGGGCGCAGGCCGACGAGACCGAACAGGCACGCGCGGCCGCCGTCCACCGGATGATCGACTACTACCTGCATTCCGCCCACGGCGCGGGAACCCTGTCGTACGCGACCCATCCCACGTGGCCCGACCTCCGGCTGCCCGAGCCGAGTCCCGCCGTGACACCGATCGGATTGGCCGATCGCCAGCAGGCTCTGGCGTGGTACGGCGCCGAATATCCGGTCCTCATCGCCGTCATCGCCAGGGCGGCGGCGGACGGTTTGGACACCGAGGCCTGGCAACTCGCCGGTGTCATCGCGGGCTATCTGCTCCAGGCCGGGCTGTGGCGAGAGCTGCACGCGGTCGCCGAGACTGCTCTGGCCGCGGGTGAACGAGGAGGTGACCGGAAAGGGCAGGCGTATGCCCGCCATTGGCTCGGACAACTGCTTCGCTCGGAGGGCCGTCACCCGCAGGCGCACGAGCACCTGCGGCAGGCCCTGGCGCAGTTCCAGGCCCTGGGAGAACCCGTCCCCGTGGGTCAGACGCTGCTCGACATCGCCTTGACCTACGGCGAGCAGAAGTCGTTCCCCGAAGCGGTGGATTACTCGCGGCGCGGGCTCGAGCTGCTCCGATCGGCCGGGGACCGGGTCGGCGAGGGGCGCGCGCTCAACAGCGTCGGCTGGTACCTGTGCATGCTCGGCGAATACGCGGAGGCACTCGACTGCTGCGAGCAGGCCCTGCGGCTCGCCCGCGAGGCCGGCACGCTGCACGTCGCGGCATCCACGCTGGACAGCATCGGCTTCATCCACTACAGCTGGGGCAACTATGCCGAAGCCCTCCGCATCTATGCGGAGGCCCTGCAGGTGCGTCGTTTGAAGGGTGACTATTTCCTGCAGGCCCATGCCCTGACCATGCTCGGGGACACCCGCCTCGCCATGGGAGAGCCCGCTCTCGCCAAGGATCTCTGGCAGCAGGCTCTGAACATCCTCGACAATCTCGCGCACCGCGACGCCGCGGGAGTGCGGGAACGGCTCCGAGGACTCGAATAGGCACCCGGGAACCGCCTGTCTCGCGGCCCGGCCCGACCCCGACCCTCCGGCACGTTCAGCGCGGCACGGTCCAATTTACTTGCTTGACGAAGCACATAGCTGAGGATATAGTTGAACCATCAAGTAAATATCGGCACTCGCGAGTAAGGACTTACCATGGCCACCACCACCGGGCAGATCCAGATTCCGCCGACCGGCACCTACACCCTCGACCCGGCCCGCTCCACGGTCGCCTTCACCACGCGGCACATGTTCGGCACCGGCACCGTCAAGGGCACCTTCGCCGTCGCGTCGGGCGAGGTCGCGATCGCCGAGCCGACGACCGGCTCGTCCGTGTACGCGGAGATCCACGCCGGCAGCTTCGACAGCGGCAGCAAGATGCGGGACCGGGACGTGCACTCGAAGAAGTTCCTGCACGTCGAGAAGTACCCGGTCATCACGTTCCGCACCGACCGGGTCCGCCAACAGACCGACGGGACCTGGACGCTGCTCGGCACCCTCACCGCCCGCGGCGTCGGCGCCCCGGTCGAACTGGCGGTCACCTCGGCCACCACGGCCGGGGACACCCTGTCCATCACCGCCTCCGGCACCGTCGACCGCTACGCCCACGGCATCACCGGCTACAAGGGCATGGCCGCACGCCGCCTGACCATCGAGATCTCGGCCAGCGCCACCCGCGTCACCCAGCCCTCGAACCAGACCCCGACCGCCGCCCGCGCTTGACTCGGCGAGCACCGACCGACCACCGCCCCCGTTGCGCCCGTCACCTCCCGGTACACCGACCGAGAGAGACGGGCGCAACGAATTTTGTTGCTTCGAAAGGCAATGAACACAGCCCCGACGCTGGGTGAAGCTGACGTCGAGGGGGTTTGCACCCTATGCTTGAATCAAGATGGATGAACTTGATTCAAGCGCGCGAGGAGCGACCATGGCCACGACGAGCGTCGGCGAGCTGATTGACCGCGCCCGCAATGCCGCACGATTCAGCCAGCGTGATCTCGCCAACGCGACCGGCATCTCGCAGTCGACGCTCTCGCGGATCATCTCAGGGGACCGAACTGCGAAGATGCCCGAGATCCTGGCGATCGCCGGGGCGACTGGCTATACGGTCGCGCAGCTCACTGGAATCAGCACAGTGGCCGAACGGGTGCAATGCGCGGCGCGGGCCACGAACGACTGCGGCATGCATCAGATGCGTGAGGCGCTGCTGTACTTCCTTGAACTGGATGCCTACCTGGATGACCAGGCCATCCCGCCCACAGTCTGACGTGAGGGTAGAACATCATGAATGCGGAAGCCGCAGGGCGCGCCGCTGCTGAGCAGTTTCGCCAGGAGCATCACCTGGGCGTACAACCGCTGGGCGACCTTGTTGCGGTGATCGAACAGTCGACTGGCATCGATGTCGCAGTTCTCGACGTCGGCCCCGACGAGCACGGCCTCGCTATGCGGGACGCAGGGCGCGACGTAGTGATCATCGGTGTCGCACGTACTCAGAATCCGATGCGTCAGCGCAGCACACTCGCCCACGAACTTTGCCACGTTCTCTCTGAGGACTGGGCGGACATCAGCACGACCGACCGGGGTGACCGAACGCCACAGGAGATCCGTGCCGACGCGTTCGCCCGGCACCTGCTGGTTCCGATCGAGGGTCTGCACGAGATCCTTCAACCTCGAACGACCATCGCCCCACACGATCTCTCCGCGGTTGTTCAGCGGTTCCTGGTGTCTCCCGCAATCGCCGCCATCGCCCTGCAGCAGGCCGGATACATCGACGAATCCACCAAACTCCAGTGGATGTCCTTGTCAGCGCCTCAAGTAGCCACGCGGTTTGGCTGGACCGACCAGTACCAGACCCTGCAAGCCGCTTCCGATCGACGGCGAGCACCGCAGCGACTGCTCGCCCGAGCGATCAGGGGCTACGCGGAGGCCGTGGTATCCGCGCAGACCATCGCCACCTTGCGGGACGTACCGTTGGAGATCGCGGCGGCGGAGCTGCTAGAGGCGGATGTCGTGCCCGTCGAACACTTCGTCCCATGGACAGATCCGGCCGAACTGCCCGATGCGGACGTGGATCTGCTGGCCTTCGACGACGCCTTGAACGCTCCGGACTATGACGAAGACCGCGAACAGTCGGAGCACGACAAGCGATGAGCAACCGGCCGATCATCGATGCCGGGCCAAGTCTGAACTTCCTCTCCGCCGGGAAGGCCCGTCTTCTGATCAGCGTCCTCGGACAGCTGAGCGCCCCCGAGACAGTGCAGGCCGAGGTACTGCGCAAGTCAAAGCAGGACGCGCGCTTCCACGCCGCCGCGACCGTATGGCGGAAGCTGACTCCGACGTGGATGCAGATCCTTTCCGATGACGTAACGCCCGAACTTGCCGCCGTCATCGATCGAGCGCATGACTCGACTTCCGATGGAGAAGCGGCTCACTGACTCGAAGGATCTGGGCGAGACGATGGTCATCGCGCACGCAGTCGTAGCCGCTGAGGCGGGCGATTCCGTCACCATCCTCATCGATGACGGACCGGGAGCGCGGCTCGCCGCCACGGAGATCAAGCGACTCGCCCAGCTTCGGACCGACGGCGGGAGAGTGGGAACGATCAGCCTCGTGAGCACGCTGACCGTGCTGGAACGCGCCGCGCGCACCGAGTACATTCCGGGTAGGGCGGCGATGCGTGCTATCTACGAACAGCTCCGCACTCTGGATGACGGCCTTATTCGGATTGAGAAAACCAACCTGCTGTCGTCCGCTATCTGGTCTTAGCTCACGCTAACCTGCCTTGCCCAGGCTTGGCTGGTACGCGAGTCGCCGACGCTGACGCAGTGGGCTGGTGGCTGTGCGGCGGTTTATTGCGACAGTCGCGAAGCGGCCTTACTTACCGCCGGAGCCAGCCCCCGAACCAGCCTCAGCCCCGTCCCCCGCCTCGGTCGGAATCCGCAGCTTGAACACCGCGCCCGGTCCCGGCACGGCGTTGCCCGCCGTCACGGTGCCGGCGTGGGACTCCGCGACCTGGGCGACGATGGCCAGGCCTAGGCCGGAGCCCGGGCGGTCGCGCATCTCGGCGGAGCGGTAGAAGCGGTCGAAGACCTGCGGGAGGTCTGCTTCGGGGATGCCGGGGCCGTGGTCGCGGACGGTCAGGGTGCCGTTCTTGTCCAGGGTCAGTTCGACGACGCCCTCGCCGCCGGAGAACTTGGCCGCGTTGTTCACCAGGTTGCCTACGGCGCGCTCCAGCCGCTCGGGCACGCCGCGGACGGTGCAGGGCTCCAGGCTCAGCCGGAACTCGACCTGGAGCCAGTGGCCGCTGGCGCGGTCGACGACCCTTCGGGTCAGCTCGTCCCAGCGCACGTCCGTGATCGCGGCCTCGGGCTCCTCGCCGCGGGCCAGCTCCATCGTGTCCGCGACCAGGCCGGTAAGCTCGTCAATGCCGCTGAGCAGCGAGCTGATGACGCGCTTGCGGTCGACGTCGTCTAGGCGCTCGAACTTGTCGAGGACCTCGGCGTTCATCCGCAGCGAGGTCAGCGGGGTACGCAGTTCGTGCGAGGCGTCGGCGACGAGTTGGCGCTGCTTCTGCGTCGCGTCCTGGACTGCGGTCAGCATCTTGTTGAAGCTGATCGCCAGCCGGCCCAGCTCGTCCTTGTCGGCGCGCTTGCCGAGGTCGATCCGGTGCGCCAGCTCCCTGGGCTCCCTCGCGATGCGCTCGGCCGCCGTGGTCAGTTGGGCCACCGGGCGCAGTGCGGTCCTGGTCACCCACCAGCCGAGGATGACCGCCAGGACGATGCCGGCTAGGCCTCCCAGGGCCAGTTCGACGCCGAGGGACTTGAGCTCGCTGTCGATGCCGGACAGGGGCAGGGCCACCATCGCGGCCTCCTGGGTGCCGGCGATGTGCATCGTGTAGACGCGCACGGTGTCGCCGTTGAGCTCTATGGTCCGGTAGCCGTCCGGGGACGCGCCCTCGGCCACCATTTTGTCGTCCGCGATTATTGGGATCGTGGTGGCCTGGCCCTGACTGACGACCGTCGGGGACTGCACCGGGAGAGTCTTGCCGTTGGCGAAGACGAACTGCGATATTCCCACCGCGTCGCCGAAGCGGTGGCCGTAGCCGTAGGCCAGGTCGATCGCGCGGGTCGCGGCCGGGGTGTTGCTGCCGCTCTTGCCCTTGGTGCTCGGGGGCTTCGGGTGGCCGTTCTCGAACTTGGCGATGCCGGCCATGCTGGAGGCCTGCCTGGCCAGCTGGGCGTCCATGTTGGCGAGCAGTTCCGTGCGCACGGCGACATAGCCGAAGACCACGCAGGCTCCGATGCCGACCGATACCGCGACCGTGGCCGCGATGATCATTCGGGTGCGGAGCTTGCGCTTACCCCGGCGCAGACCGAACGGTTTCAGACGGAGCTTCACCCTGGCCTCACGCCGGGGTCCGCACCGTGTAACCCACGCCTCGCACGGTGTGAATCATACGCGGCGTGTCGCCGGGCTCCGTCTTGCGCCGGAGCACCGAGATGAACACCTCCATCGAGTTCGATCCCGGCACGCCGTCGTAACCCCAGACCCGGTCGCGGATCAGCTCGCGCGTGACCACCCGGCCGGCGTTGCGCAGCAGCAGCTCCAGCAGGTCGAACTCGATCTTAGTGAGGTCTTCCGTATGGCCCGCGCGCCGCAGCTGCCGGGCGCCGAGGTCGAGCACCAGGTCGCCGCAGCTCAGCAGGCCGGGCTCGGACGACGGCTCGACGACGGCCCGGCGCAGCAGCGCGTTGATCCGGGCGACGAGCTCGGCCAGCGCGAAGGGCTTGACCAGGTAGTCGTCCGCGCCCGCGTTCAGGCCCAGGACCCGGTCCTGCACGGCGTCCCTGGCCGTCAGCATCAGCACCGGGGTGCGGTCGTTGGCCGCCCGCAGCGCCCGGGCCACGCCGAGGCCGTCCAGGCCTGGCATGGCCACGTCCAGCACGATCAGGTCGGGCGGGGCCTGGCTGACGGAGTTGAGCGCCTGCTGGCCGTCCGCCGCCAGGGAGATTCCGTAGCCTTCGAGCTTGAGCGCGCGGCCGAGGGCCTCGCGCACCTCGCTGTCGTCTTCGACGATCAGCAGCTGCGCCGTATCCGTTCCTATCACCTCACCAGAATGGACGAACCGCCCAAAAAACGGCTGAGAAGAGTGTCACGGCTTGGCCTCATCGGATGCGCGCCGACCGTGTATCTTCCGTGTTCCCCATGCTCAGCCGCCCCATTCCGGGTCAGCCCGTCGAGCTAGCGGCGGGCTTGGCGGACGCGGTCGGGATCAGCGCCTCGCAGACCTTCAGCGCCGCGACGACCTTCGGGTCGGTCGGGTTGAGGCCGTTCAGGTAACGCGCGTCGCCGGTGGCCTTGGCGGTGGGCACTGCGGTCGGCCGCGTCGTCGGGACGGCCTCGCCCTGCTGCGTCATGCAGCTGCGGAAGGCGGTGAGCCGACTGCTGCCGCCGCCGAAGCCCCCGCCCGCGCCCGCGGCGCCGGTGGGCCGCAGCGACTCGCAGGCCTGCATGGCCGCCGACGTCGTCGGGTTGGCCGAGGCGAGCGCGCCGTAGCCGCCGGCGCCGTAGCTGCGGCCCGCGCCCGGCGTGAAGGAGCCCGCGGCGTGGCTGCGGCGGCCCGCGCCGAACGCGCCGCGGCTCGGCAGGGTCACGCCGTGCTGGGTCAGGCAGGAGGTGTACGCCGAGTAGCCCGAGGTGGAGCCCGCGGCGGCGTTGGTCGCGGCGACCGCGGCGGTGCCCGAGCTCGACGAGCAGCCCGCGATCAGGCCGGCGGCGGCGATGCCCGCGGCCGCCGTTACCAGTGTGCTGACATAGATGCGCTTCATCGTCTCTCAGTCCCCCGCGGTGATGGTGGTGGCGTTGACGGTGCCGCCGGAACCCTGGGTTCCGGCGATGGTGACCGTCTGGCCCGGCTTGAGCTGGCTCAGGCTGCCGCTCGAGGAGAGCTTGACAGTGGTGGTGCCCGAGGCCTTGACCGTGTAGACGGTGCCGTTGCTTGCGGTGATGTACAGCGTGTCGCCGGATACGACGGTGATCGAGCCGGTGATCGAACTGCCGCCGGTCGCGGCGCCGCCGCCGAAGCCCGCGAAGCCGCCGCGTCCGGTGCCCGTGCCGCGCGCGGCGGCGAAGGAGGAGGCGAGCGACGAGGCCCGGGCGGTGCTGCCGGACGAGCCGCCGTAGTGCTTCTGGGCCAGCACGCCGCCGACGAAGCCGGCCGCGATCAGGACTCCGGCGGACAGCGCGAGGGTGATCTTGGGCAGCTTGGCCCGCTGCGGCCGCGCGGCGAGTTCCTCGGCCAGGTTGTCGGTGAGCGGTGGGATGGACAGCAGTTCCTCGGCGCTCATCTCGGTCGTCTCGGCGTCTTCAGCGGACGCCGTCGCGGTTCCGACTGCCTCAGTGTCCTGTGACATTGCCTCTCCTGACGTGGTCTCACTCATGGCGCAGCGCGTCGATCGGGTGCAGCTTGGCCGCACGGTTGGCCGGCAGCGAGCCGAAAACCAGGCCGATCACCGCGGAGACCCCGAAGGCGAGTGCGATCGAGGCCGGCACGAGGACCGGTTTGATGCCGTCGATGGTGAAGCGGGAGCCGGCGATCCCGACCACCACGCCTAAGGCGCCGCCGATCACCGATAAGAACACCGCCTCGATCAGGAACTGGCCGAGGATGGCTCCCTTGGGCGCGCCGAGCGCCTTGCGGATGCCGATCTCCCTGGTCCGCTCGGTGACCGTGACCAGCATGATGTTGGTGACGCCGATTCCGCCGACCAGCAGCGAGATCGCCGCCACCGCCGCGAGCAGCACGGTGAACGTCTGGGTGGTGCTCTGCGCCGTGGACAGCAGCGAGGACTCGTTGGTGACGGTGAACTGCTCGTCGCTCGTGGTCTCGTTCAGGTAGTCCAGCAGCAGGTCGGTGACCTCGGACTGCGCGGCCGTCGTGCTGTTCGAGTTGGTGGCCTGCACCGCGATCTCGCTCAGCGAGCCGAAGCCGGTGAGGCTGTCCTGCACGGTGCTCAGCGGCGCGATGGCGACGTCGTCCGGGTCGTTGAAGGTGCTGCCGCCGCCCTTGCTCGCCAGCACGCCGACCACGGTGTAGGGCACGTCGTTCATCTGGATCGTCTGGCCGATCGGGTTGATCGAGCCGAACAGGTCGGTCACCACGGTCTGCCCGATCACCACGACCTTGTTGGCGTGGTTGACGTCGTCCGTGGTGAAGGAGGCGCCCTGGGCGACGGTGTCGTTGGAGATCGGCAGGTACGCCGGGTACGTGCCGACCACCTGCGAGATCGTGGTGGACGCGCCCTCGTAGGTGGCGGTCACCGAGGTCGAGGCGACCGGGGCGACGACCGCTACGTCAGGGTCCTGGTTCGAGTTCGCCAGGTCCTGGGCGATCGCCGGGGTGAGGCTGGCCGTCGAGCTCGCGGTGCCGCCCCTGGTCGAGGCGGACCGGCCGACCGCGCTGGTCTGGTGCGTGACCAGCAGCAGGTTGGAGCCGAGGCTGTCGATGCGCGCCTGCACGGCGGCGCCGGAGCCCTGGCCGACCGCGATCAGCAGGATCACCGCGCCGACGCCGATCAGGATGCCCAGGGTGGTCAGCCCGGAGCGCAGCTTGTTGGCCCGCAGCCCGCGTACGGCGAAGCGGAAGACCTCGATGACACGCATCGCGGATCAGCCCCCTGATCCGGAAGCGTTGGCGGGACCCTGGGCGTGCTTTCCGGCGGAGACCACAGCCGGCCCTCCGGAGCGGGCGCTCTTCGGGTCGCGGTTGACCTCGGCGGCGCCCAGCTTGGGCGGCAGCCCGCCGACCGGGCTGAGCCTGCGGTCCTCCACGATCCGGCCGTCCACCAGGCGGATGAACCGCTTGGCGTGCTCGGCGATGTCTTCTTCGTGGGTGATCACCACGATGGTGCGGCCGACGGCGTTGAGCCGGTCGAACAGCCCCATCACCTCGTAGCTCGAGTGCGTGTCGAGGTTTCCGGTCGGCTCGTCGGCGAGGATCAGCGAGGGCGCGTTGACCAGGGCCCTGGCCACGGCGACGCGCTGCTGCTGGCCGCCGGAGAGCTGGTTGGGCAGGTGGTCGACCCGGTCGGACAGGCCGACGAGTTCGAGGGCCGCCAGGGCCCTGCGACGCCGTTCGGGCCCGCGCACGCCGCCGTAGACCAGCGGGAGCTCCACGTTCTCGAACGCGGAGGTGCGCGGCAGCAGGTTGAAGGACTGGAAGACGAAGCCGATCTTCCGGTTGCGCACCAGGGACAGCTGCGCCTCGTCCAGGCTGCCTATGTCGATGCCGTCGAGCCGGTAGCTGCCCTCGGTGGGCACGTCGAGGCACCCGACTATGTTCATCATCGTGGACTTGCCGGAGCCGGAGGAGCCCATGATGGCCACGTAGTCGCCGTGCGGGACGTCGAGGTCCACGCCGCGCAGCGCGTGCACCGCCGCGTCGCCCTCGCCGTACACCTTCGTCAGGCCACTGATGTGGACGGCGCTGGCCCGTCCGGCGACCCGGCCGTTGCCGGGCGCGAGCGCGGCCGCCGCCTTGGCGCCGCTCATCCGCGGCCGCCGGTGGTGGTGCCGGTGAGCCCGGTGGTGCCGAGGCCCCCGCCGGTGCCGACGCCGCCGAAGCCGCGTCCTGTGGTGGACGAGCCGGTGGTCGAGGCGGCGATCGTCTCCAGCACCGTCTCGCCCTGGGTCAGCCCGCTGGAGATCTCGGTGTCGGTGGTGCCCACGACGCCGGTGGTCACCTTCGTCGGCACGTCCTTGCCGTTCGTGACCACGGTGACGTACGAGCTGCCGCCGGTCGTGCTGATCGCCGAGCTCGGCACGTACAGCGCGTTCGTGGCCTCGCCGGTGGTGATCAGGATCGAGGCGGACTGGCCCGGGCGCACGCCGCTCGGCGGGGTGCCGAGCAGGTTGAGGGTGACCGCGTACTCGACGACGTTGGAAACGGTGGTCGAGGTCGGGGAGATCGCCGCGACCGTGGCGCCGAGCGGGGTGTCCGGCAGCGCGTTGAGGGTGATCGTGGCGTCCTGGCCGCTCTTGATCGAGTCGATGTCGGTCTCGGAGACGTCGGCGGTGATCTGCAACTGGTCCACGTCGGCCATCGTGATGAACGTGCTGGCGCTGGAGCTCGACGAGCCGGAGCCGGAGGATGAGGCGGTGGACGTCGTCGAGGTCGACGAGCCGCTGCCGGTGCCCGTGCCAGTGCTCGAACTGCTCGAGCCGGAGCCGGTCGACGTGGTGTTCGCGCCGGTGGTGCTGGATCCGGCGCTGGCCTCGGTGCCGACCTGGCCCGCGATGGTCAGGATGGTGCCGTTGGACGGGGCGGTGATCGTCGTGCCCGCGACCTCCTGCTGCGCCGTGTTCACCGAGGCCTGCGCCTGGGTGACGGCCTCCTGGTCCTGCGCGAGCGTCGCCGGATCGACCGTGTTGTTCAGCGCCTGCGTGTCCTTCGCGGTCTGCAGCGAGTCCTCGGCGTTGGTCAGCGAGTCCTGGTCCTGGGTGATCTGCGCGGCGGTCGAGCAGTCCGTAGCGGCGGTCTTGCTGGCAGTGGACGACGAGGAGGTCGCGCAGGTCGGCAGCGCCTGTTCGGTGTTCAGGTTGTCCTGGGCCGTGGTGACCGCGTTCTCGTCCGAGGTCAGCTGGTCGTCGTCAACCGCCTGCTGCTCCGAGCTCGGGCCGTCCTGGGCCTTGGCCAGGTTGTCCTGGGCCACCGTCAGCTGCTCGTCGGCCTCGGTGAGGGCGAGGTTCGCCGCGGTGGGGTCGATGGTGGCGAGCACCTGTCCGGCGGTGACCTGCTGGCCGACCGAGACCTTGACCGCGGTCACCTTGCCCGCGGCGCCGAAGGCGAGCGAGGACTGGGACGCGAGCGCGAGGTTGCCGGAGGCGGAGACCTGGGCGAGCACGGTGCCTCGTTCCACCGTGGCATCGCGGGAGAAGGAGCTGGCCGAGGCCGAGTTGTTCGCGCCCACCTCGAAATACGCCACGGCTGCGGCGCCGACCAGGAGGACGGCGAGTCCTCCGTTCAGCGCCACACGGCGGCGCGAGGACCGAAACGACTTCATGGGCCGGAGTGTCCGGAGGGCGCCTGAAATGAATATGAAACTAAGAGACTCCTCAGCGTAAATTCAGAGAACTGTTACCGCCCTAAGACATCGTTGAGAAAAAGCTGAGAAACCGCTGAGGATCGGCGGGATACCCGGCCGGAACGCGGTCGAGCTTCTCAGGCCTCGAACTGTCCGGTGGCGAAGAACCCGCCGATTTTGGCGGCATACGGGGCCGTGTCCAGCCCGTGACCGGCCAGCCAGTCGTCATCGTAGTAAGTGTGCTGATAACGCTCGCCGCCGTCGCAGAGCAGGCTGACCACCGAACCGGTCTGCCCGGCCGCGCGCATCTCGGAGATAATCTGGAACACGCCCCAGAGATTCGTGCCGGTCGATCCGCCGGCGCGGTGTCCGGTGTGCTGAGCGAGCCAACGCGCGGCGGAAATCGACGCGGCGTCGGGTACCTGAATCATCCGATCCACGATCGCGGGCATGAACGAGGGCTCCACTCGCGGACGGCCGATGCCCTCGATCCGCGAGCCGACGCCGGTCGAGTATTCCGGGTCCTGCCTGGCCCAGCCCTCGAAGAACGCCGAGTTCTCCGGATCCACCACGCACAGCCGGGTGTCGTGCCTGCGGTAGCGGATGTAGCGGCCGAGCGTCGCGCTCGTCCCGCCGGTGCCTGCGCCGACCACGACCCAGCACGGGATCGGGTGACGCTCGCGGGACATCTGCCCGAAGATCGACTCGGCGATGTTGTTGTTGCCGCGCCAATCCGTGGCCCGCTCGGCGTAGGTGAACTGGTCCATGAAGTGGCCGCCAGTCTCCGCCGCGAGCCGCTTGGATTCAGCGACCACCGTGGTCGGGTCCTCCACGAGATGGCAGCGACCGCCATAAAACTCGATCAGTGCGCACTTTTCCTTGCTGGTGCTCGCCGGCATCACCGCGATGAACGGCAGGTCCAGCATCCGCGCGAAATAGGCCTCGGAAACGGCGGTCGAGCCGGAGGACGCCTCGATGACCGGCAGGCCCTGCCGGATCCAGCCGTTGCACAGGGCGTAGAGGAACAGCGAGCGCGCGAGGCGGTGCTTGAGCGAGCCGGTCGGGTGCGTGGACTCGTCCTTCAAGTACAGGTCCACGCCCCACTCGCGCGGCAGCGGAACGCTCAGCAGGTGCGTGTCCGCGGAGCGGTGGCCGTCCGCCTCGACCGTCTCGATCGCCTCGTGGATCCAGCCCCGTCCGGCCTGACATCCCGCATCGGTCCGATCTCCGCGCATCATCGCGCCACGCCCTTCCTCACTGCTTGACGTACTTTTACTCGGCTTGACGGTACCTCGCCTGCCAGGTGACCGCAGCGGCGAGGTAGCCGAGCAGCGCCGCGACCGAGACCGCGAGGATCGCCGCGCCCAGGCTCACGTCCACCCGGGTCGCGTCCGTCCACGCGGCGCCACGCTGCTGATCGCCGAGACCGTGGTAGCCGAGCAGGAAGGGCGCCGCGATCAGCCAGGCCCCGGCGCACCCGAGGACGCCGAGGCCGAGCAGCGCGGCTGTCGGGGCCCCGGGGCGACGCGCGGCCAGGGCGGCTGTGACCACCACGGGGATGGGTTCGGTCGGCCCGTCAACGCGCGCGGGGTGGGTACTGCGGGGGTTGGTGCTCACAACTGCCTTCCTTCGGACTCGACGCTGTTGTTCTCCCGGGAACGCAGGTCCGCGGCGAGTGCCGCCACCAGCGGCGTCAGCAGGTCGCGCAGTGCATTGCCGGCGTCGTCGCCGAGCGGCGCCGAGGCAGCGGGGGCGGCTGGCTGCGGCTCGGGGGCGGATTCGGGCCTAGGAGGCTCGGGAGCGGCCGCGGGTTCCTCGGCGGACGCAGGTTCCGCGACGTACGCCGCGACTGGCTCCGGAACGCGGAGCCGCTTGCGCAGCGCGCAGCCGAACAGGGCCGCCGTCAGCACTGCGAGCAGCAATACGACGCCGCCGGTCGCCAGATCGACGACGCTGCTGCGCGGGGTCGAGCGCGCGCCCTGCCGATAGTCGAACGCGAGGGGCGCGAGCAGCAGCAGCGCCCCGGCCAAGCCGCACAGCACGGAACCGACGACGCCGATGAACGGGCCCAGAACCGGAACCGGCTCGGGGGCCACGGCCTCGGGACAATCGGCACAGCGTTCGTATGCGAGCTGATCCACACTATCGCTCATGTCAGGGCCCCCAAGTATTCGTACGTGGCGGCGCGTACCAGGGTGCTGAGTGCGGTGGGCCGCAGCACCTGGACCGCCGCCTGCCTGGCCCGTTCGGTCAGCCCGGTCCAGCCCTGCGGACCGGTCCCGCCGCGTACGCCGTTCATCGTCGGCAGCAGCCGCGAGGCGGCCCCGGCCAGCGTCGGGTAGGCGGCCGGGTCGTGTTCCAGGCGCTCAGCCATCACCGCGAGCAGCACGCCGATCAGCGCGTACTCGACGTCCTGCGGCAGGGCCGCGGTGACCGGTTCGTCGGCGTCGGACCGCTGCGAACCCAGCCCGCGGTCCCGCCAGCCGAAGGTCGCCACCGCGCCCGCGGCGATCAACGGGACGGCGGCGACCAGCGCCGCGTAGTCGCGATGGATGAGCGACTCCATGCCGTTGCTCATGACAGTCCATGCTGCCAGCCGCAAACCGACATATCAGACTTCATCATCAGATCGGGTGAGCCCGGACCACTCGAAGCGGTGAGAGATCGACTCAGCCGGTCAGCTACAGCAATCCGGCGATCGCGGAGACGCCCGGGACGGTGACCGTGGACTGCCCGTTGCCGGAGCCGCCGAGCAGCGCGCCGACCAGCGGCAGGCTGCCGACCACGCCGGTGACCGAGCTGACCGGGTCCGCGCTCGTGCCGGACGCGGACGAAGAGGACGAGTCCAGCAGCCCGGTGTCCTGCACCACGGTCGAGACGACCGGGATCTTGCTCACCAGGCTCTCCACCACCGGCAGCACCTTGGAGGTGGTCGACGTGACGGTGGCGACGGTCGAGGTGACCACCGACGTGAGCGGCGTGATGTCCGAGGGCGGCGCGGCCGAGCCGGGCTTCGCGTGCTTGCCCGTGTAGCCGGAGCCGGAGGACCCGGATGAGCTCGAGGTTCCTGAGGAACCAGACGATCCCGACGACTTCGTGGAGGTGGACCCGGGTGTCGAGGCGACGATCGGCTTGACGGACCTCTCCGTGCCGGTGGATGCGGCGCCCGAGGTCACGCGGCGGATCACGTACCCGGTGGAGTCCACCGTGCCGCCCGTCGGGTCGTACGTCGTCCCGGTCCAGCTCCCGACGCCGGCCAGCGTCTTGGCCGTCTTCGCCGCGCTGGCCGCGTCGGTCGACTGGAACGGGGCGGAGGAAAGGTCGGGGATTGCGTCGGCGGCCGGACTCAGGCTGAGGCTCACCGGGCTGGAAAGGCCCGAGAGCTGGGTGGCGGCGCCCTCGTCCGCGCCGTTGGCGGTGAGCACGGCGGTGGCCGGGTCGAGCGCGGCGGCGGTCAGCCCCACGCCGGTGAGCGTCGCGCCGAGCGCGAGCGCGCCCAGCGCGGTCTTGCGTCCGGTGGTCCGGGGTTTGGCATGCGATCCCATGGCAGGGCCGGTCCCTTCTGGATGGCGAACGAGCTCTGGCTCTCCGCCGTCCATTGCACGGGGCGCGACACACCGATCGGGGGCGAATCATGAGCGAATCACCCAAAGGCGTGAAGATAGCCATTTCCGGCCCGACGACTAGAGTCTGTGGTATGTCGAAGCCTCCAGTCGAAGACCCGGACGACCGCGACCTGCACGTCGGCCAACCCAAGACGTGGGCGGTGGGCGCGCCGGGGGTCGCGCACGCCCTGCAGATCTCGCAACAGCAGATGGGGGCGCGCCGCACCGCGCTGACCCTCCTGAGGGTGAACCAGAAGGACGGCTTCGACTGCCCCGGTTGCGCGTGGCCCGAGGGCTCGGAGCGCAGCCACTTCGAGTTCTGCGAGAACGGCGCGAAGGCGGTGGCGGAGGAGGCGACCGTACGCCGCGTCACCCCGGAGTTCTTCGCCGAGCACTCGGTGGACGAACTGTCCGGCAAGACCGACTACTGGCTCGGCCAGCAGGGCCGGCTGACCGACCCGATGTACAAGGCGCCGGGTGAGGACCACTACCGGCCGGTGAGCTGGGAGGATGCCTTCCGTCTCGCGGCAACGGAGCTGAAGGCGGGCACTGCGGACGAGTCCGTCTTCTACACTTCGGGCCGCACGTCGAACGAGGCCGCGTTCCTCTATCAGCTGCTGGTCCGGCGGCATGGCACCAACAATCTTCCGGACTGCTCCAACATGTGCCACGAGTCGAGCGGTTCGGCGCTGACCCAGACCCTCGGCGTCGGCAAGGGCTCGGTCTCGCTGGAGGACCTGTACAAGGCGGATCTCATCCTGGTGGTCGGTCAGAACCCGGGCACCAACCACCCGCGGATGCTGACCGCGCTGGAGAAGGCGAAGAAGGCCGGTGCGGCGATCGTCGCGGTCAATCCGCTGCCGGAGGCCGGGCTGATCCGCTTCAAGAACCCGCAGAAGGTCAGCGGCGTGCTCGGCTCGGGCACGGCGTTGTCCGACGATTTCCTGCAGATCCGGCTGAACGGCGACCTGGCGCTGTTCCGGGCGCTCAACCGAGTGCTGTTGGAGGCCGAGGACGGAGCGCCTGGCACGGTGCTCGACCAGGCCTTCATCGATGAGTACACGCACGGCTTCGAGGACTTCGCCCAGGACGTCCGCAAGACGTCCTGGGAGGACATTCTCGAAGCCACCGGTCTGACGCGCGAGCAGATCGAGTCGGTGGCCGCGCGGGTGCTGCGCTCTGAGCGGATCATCGTCTGCTGGGCGATGGGCCTGACCCAGCACAAGAACTCGGTGCCGACGATCCGTGAGGTCGTCAACTTCCTGCTGCTTCGCGGCAACGTGGGCCGGGTCGGCGCGGGCGTGTGCCCGGTGCGCGGCCACTCCAACGTGCAGGGCGACCGGACCATGGGCATCTACGAGAAGCCCGCGCCGGCCTTCCTGGACAAGCTCGGCGCCGAGTTCGGCTTCGAGCCGCCGCGCGAGCACGGCTACGACACCGTCGAGGCGATCCGGGCGATGCGCGACGGCAAGGTGCGGGTGTTCATGGCGGTCGGCGGCAACTTCGTCGCGGCGACCCCGGACACGGACGTCACCGAGGCCGCGATGCGCCGGTGCAAGCTGACGATCCAGGTCTCGACGAAGCTCAACCGCTCGCACGCGGTGACCGGCGAGGCCGCGCTGATCCTGCCCTGCCTCGGGCGTACCGAGCGGGACGAGCAGAGCGGCGGCGGCCAGTTCGTCACCGTCGAGGACTCGATGTCGATGGTGCACGCCTCGCGCGGCCGGCTCGCGCCCGCCTCGAAACTGCTGCGCAGCGAGGTCTCGATCGTGGCCGGTCTTGGCCGGGAGCTGTTCGGAAAGGATGACGCGATCGACTGGGCGTCACTCGCCGGGCGCTACGACCTGATCCGGGACCACGTGTCGCACGTCATCCCGGGATTCGCCGACTTCAACGCGCGGGTGCGCAACCCCGACGGCTTCCAGCTGCCGCACGGCCCGCGCGATTCGCGCACCTTCCCGACGACCACCGGCAAGGCCAATTTCACGGTCAACGACCTCGAGGTGCTGCGCGTTCCGGCGGGCTCGCTGGTGCTGCAGACGGTCCGTTCGCACGACCAGTACAACACCACTATCTACGGCCTCGATGACCGCTATCGCGGTATCAAGCAGGGCCGGAGGGTGGTCTTCGTCAACCCCGCTGACCTGGCCGAACTCGGTCTGGCCGACGAGCAGATGGTGGACCTGGTCTCCGAGTGGTCCGACGGCGCGGCCCGGCGCGCCCCGGACTTCCGGATCGTCAGCTACTCGACGGCGAAGGGCTGCGCGGCGGCCTATTTCCCGGAGACGAACGTGCTGGTGCCGCTGGATTCGACGGCGGAGACCTCGAACACCCCCACCTCCAAGTCGATCGTCGTGCGACTCGAGCCGACCCGAACGGCGTAGTAGACGAGGTATCACATTATCTAACTGCTCATAGGTAGATAAACTGACGGTATGACACAAGTACGTACCGTCGATGGACGGATAGCCGGCCGACGCGGCCAGGAGACCCGGGCGCGCCTCCTGGAGTGCCTCGCCGAACTGCTGGCGGCCCGGTCCTACCGGGACGTCACCGTCATCGACGTCGCCCGGGACGCCGGGACCTCGCCCGCCACCTTCTACCAGTACTTCCCGGACATCGAGGCGGCGATCCTGGAACTCGCCGCCGACGTGGTCAAGGAGGCCGCCGAGCTCAAGGAGCTGGCCGCCGACCGCAGCTGGGCCGGCCGCGCGGGCACCGTCTCCGCCAGCGAGCTCGTCAACGGGCTCATGGACTTCTGGCAGGAGCACGACTCGATCCTGCGCGTGGTCGACCTCGCGGCCGCCGAGGGCGACAAGCGCTTCACCCGGCACCGGATGCGGGTGCTCGACGCCGTGCACAAGGCGCTGAGCACGGCGATCACCGACCTGCAGCACAGCGGCAAGGTGGACAGCGAGGTCCCGGCCGCCGCGACCGCGGGGGCCCTGGTCACCATGCTCGCCGCGTCCGCCGCGCACCCGAAGAGCTTCGAGTCCTGGTCGGTCAAGGACCGGGACCTGCGCAACGCGCTGATCCGCCTGGTCAGCTGGGGCGTCACCGGCAAGAAGCCGACCGCGTAGCAGCCGGTTCAGGGTCCGGAGAACCCGGGGGGGTCTTCGGACATCGGCGGCGTGACGGGGTCGGCGTACGGCGGCGTCGGCGGGAGCCGGGGCGACGTCGGACCGACCGCGACCTGCGCGGCGTAGGCGAGTTGCGCGGCGTACGCGGCCTCGGTCGCTGCCGTGTACTGCACGTAGCGGCGGCGCGCGCCGCGGTCCGAGAGCTCGATGCAGACCACGATGATGACCATGGTCAGCGTGGCCAGGCCGAGGCCGAGGATCAGCAGTCCGCCGATCGCCGCCGGCGCGACCGACGCGAGGTACTCGACGAAGTCGTACGTCGCGTGGGCCAGCACGATGGGCCACAGCAGCCGCCAGCGGCGGTAGACCCAGATGTTGACGACGGTGAAGATGATCACGCCGAGCGAGGCCCAGCCGTAGTACAGGTGGAACGGGATGCGCAGGCAGATCGCCACGACGTAGATCAGCCACGAGCGCTTCCCGGTGACGCCCGCCGACTCGAGCGCGTTCACCGTCAGCCCGGTGACCAGCATCTCCTCGCCGAAGCCGGCCGCGAGCGCGACGACCACGCCGGTCGGGATGAGGTACAGGCTGGTGCCCTCGCTGGGCGCGCCGGTCTGGTAGTGCGCGACCGCCGTGTAGATGATCACCGAGAGCAGGAAGCCGAGCACCCCCGCCATCGACACGAAGTAGGCGCGCGAGAACTGCCAGCTCCGGCCACGCCGCGTCGGCGGAGTCGGCGGCATGTAGTACGCGTAGCCGGGCCAGTAGCCGCCGGGCTGGCCGGGAGCCGGGTCCGTGCCGTAGGGCGCTACGAGGTTCGGCGGCGGCGGGTACGGCATGCCGTAGGCCGCGGCGGGGTACTGCGGCGGCTCGACGAGCTTGCCGAACAGCTGGGGAAGCTTCACGCCGCGCTGCAGGCAGAAGAACGCCACGCCGAAGATCGTGACGCTGGCCTGCATGATGTACTGCAGCATCTCCTCGAGCGCGGTGACCGGCCCGGTGACCTGGTCGTCGCCCAGGTTCGGATTGTGCAGCAGCAGCAGCGCGGAGAGGATGCCGAGACCGAAGGACGGCACGTAGACGGCCAGAATCTCGCCCAACGCGCGCCGCAGCGGGATGCGGTTCGGCGCAGGGGACTCCGGCTGCCCTCCGGCTATCGGATCTTCGATCACCACGCGCCACGAACCTCACTACTTCTCGGCATTGCTCGACAAGGCCCCACCCCTCGAGTTTGCTTTGTATCACGAGTTCAGTAAGGGAGCAGCATGTCCCCGGGCCCCATGCAACTGTCGATACGCGACGTAGACGCCGGTTACCCGGGCGTGCCCGTGCTGACCGGCCTGAGCCTCGAGGTGCCCCCCGGTCGGCTGACCGGCCTGATCGGGACCAACGGAGCAGGCAAATCCACCCTGTTCGACGTCGTCTGCGGCAGGTTGCGCCCGAAGCACGGACGGGTCCTCCTAGGCGGCCGAGACATCACCCACCTGCCCACGCACCGCAGAGCGCGCCTAGGCCTGGGCCGCACCTACCAGCGGCTGGAGGTCTTCGGCTCGCTCAGCGTCGCGGAAAACCTCCTGGTAGCCGCACGCTCAGCTGGAACGGGAACGGGAACGGCCGCCGAAGTCGTCTCCAACACCCTCCGCCGCCTGGCCCTGGCCGACTTCGCGACGTATCCGGCAGGCAAGCTCCCGACCGGCATCGCCCGCCTCGTGGAGATCGCCCGCGCCCTCGCAGGCGGCGCCGAAGTCCTGCTGCTGGACGAGCCCTCGTCAGGCATGGGCGCCGCCGAGCTCGCGGACTTCGCCGAGACGCTGCGGACGCTCACCCAAGACGGACTCGCGCTGCTGATGATCGAGCACGACATGGATCTGGTCGACGCAGTCTGCGACGAGGTCTACGAGCTCCGGGACGGCAAGGCCGAGGCACGGACGGCTAGCCCAGCAAGCGGATAGCGTCCAGCGCCCAGTAGGTGAGGATCACGCTCGCGCCAGCGCGGCGGATGGAGGTCAGGGTCTCGAGGATCGCTCGCTCGCGCTCGATCCAGCCGTTGGCGGCGGCGGCTTCGACCATCGCGTATTCGCCGGAGACCTGGTAGGCGGCAACCGGGACGTCTACCTCGGCGGCGACGCGGGTGATGATGTCCAGGTAGGCGAGCGCGGGCTTGACCATGACCAGGTCGGCGCCCTCCTCGATGTCGAGGCGCACCTCGCGCAGCGACTCCAGGGCGTTGGCCGGGTCCTGCTGGTAGGTCTTGCGGTCGCCCTCCAGCTGAGACTCGACGGCGTCGCGGAAGGGGCCGTAGAAGACCGACGCGTACTTGGCCGAGTAGGCGAGCACGCCGGTGTCCTGGTAGCCGCTCTCGTCGAGCACCTTGCGCACGTAGCCGACCTGACCGTCCATCATGCCGCTGGGGCCGAGCAGGTGCGCACCGGCCTCGGCCTGGGCCAGGGCCATATCGCCGTAGCGCTCCAGGGTCGCGTCGTTGTCTACGGTGCCGTCCGCTCGCAGCACACCGCAGTGGCCGTGGTCGGTGAACTCATCGAGGCACAGATCGCTCATGATGACGGTCTCGTCGCCGACCTCGTCCGCGACTTCTCTGAGCGCGCGCTGCAGGATGCCGTCGTGGTCGGTGCCCGCGCTGCCTATGGCGTCGCGGTGCTCCGGGACGGCGAAGAGCATCAGGCCGCCGACGCCCGCCGCGACCGCCTCGCGGGCCGCCTTGCGGACGCTGGGCAGGGTGTGCTGGACGACGCCGGGCAGCGACGCGATCTGCGCCGGCTCGGTCAGGCCCTCCTTGATGAACAACGGAAGCACCAGGTTGGCCGGATGGATCCGCGTCTCAACGACCAGTCTCCGCATCGCAGGGGTCGTACGCAGCCTGCGCGGACGGTATGGGAGATCTATCGCCATAGTGGACTCCTGCGTGTGCATTCGATTAGTGCTCAAACGATGCTACGCCTGTCCACCATGACCTTCGACGCAGAGTCGAAGATCCGTCCGTGCGCGCCAGCCCTGCGCTTACGACTGGCTACGCCCGCCTGCGCCGAGCCCGGGTACGCTCCGACGGCCGGGTCACCGGGTCGCCGGCGGCGATCTGCGCGGCGCGCCTCGCGGAGCCGAACTCGGCCAGAGCCTCGGCCAGCGCGGCGGCGCTCGGGGTCGGGGCCAGCACGTCCACGCGCAGGCCGTGCTCCTTCGCGGTGGCCGCGGTGGCCGGGCCGATGCAGGTGATCACGGTCGCCGCGTGCGGCTTGCCGGCGATGCCGACCAGGTTGCGCACCGTCGAGGACGACGTGAAGAGCACCGCGTCGAAGCCGCCGCCCTTGATCGCCTCGCGGATCGACTCGGCCGGCGGCGCGGCGCGAACGGTCCGGTAGGCCGTCACGTCGTCCACCTCCCAGCCGAGCTCGACCAGGCCTGCGGACAGCGTCTCCGTCGCGATGTCGGCGCGCGGCAGGAAGACCCGCTCGATCGGGTCGAAGGCCGGGTCGAACGCGGGGAACTCGGCCAGCAGGCCGGCCGCCGACTGCTCGCCCGCGGGCACCAGGTCCGGCACCACGCCGAAGGCCTTGAGCGCCATCGAGGTCTGCTCGCCGACCGCCGCGACCTTGATCCCGGCGAACGCGCGCGCGTCCAGGCCGTAGTCCTCGAACTTCTCGCGCACCGCCTTGACCGCGTTGGCCGAGGTGAAGGCGACCCACTCGTAGCGGCCCGTCACCAGGCCCTTGACCGCGCGCTCCATCTGCTGCGGGGTACGCGGCGGCTCGACCGAGATCGTCGGCACCTCGGTGGGCACCGCGCCGTAGCGCCGCAGCTGGTCGGACAGCGCGCCCGCCTGCTCCTTGGTCCTCGGCACCAGCACCCGCCAGCCGAACAGCGGCTTGCTCTCGTACCAGGACAGCTCGGCCCGCTGCTCGACGACGGCTCCCACGACCACGACCGTGTTCGGGCCGACGCCGGAGACCCGCTCGGCCTTCAGGGCCGCGGTGATCCGGTCCAGGGTGCCGGTCACCGTGCGCTGCGAGGTGAGCGAGCCGTCCACGGTCACGGCGACGGGGGTGGTGCCCGGCCGACCGGCCGCGAGCAGTTCGGCCGCGACCTCCTCGATCCGGTCGCCGACACCCTGCAGCACCAGGGTCGACGCGCCGGCCCCGGCCTCGCCGAGCTGGCGGTGCCAGTCGGACCAGGCGGTGAAGTTCTCGCCGGCCAGCGGGTGCGGCGCCGAGAGCAGCCGCACGTCGCCGATCGAGCCGCGGCTGAGCGGAATCCCGGCGAACATCGGCACGGAGGTGGCGCGGGCCAGGCCCGGCACGACCTCGAAGGGCACCTCGGACTTGGCGCAGACCGCTGCCTCGGCCTCCAGCGAGCTGAACAGGCCCGGGTCGCCGTCCAGCAGGCGCACCACGTGTCGGCCCGCGGCGACGGCGTCGGCCATCGCGCGCAGCACCAGCTCGGGACAGGAGGAGTGGCCCGGCACGACCGGGATGCCCTCGGCGTTCGGCAGGCCGAGCTCGATCAGGTGCACGTCGGTCCTGGCCAGCGGCCGGAAACGCTCGGTCAGCGCCTCGTCGAGCACCAGCACGTCGGCCTCGGCCAGCGCGGCGGCCCCGCGCACGGTCAGCAGGTCCGGGTCGCCGGGACCCGCACCGACGAAGCTCACCCTGGCCTGGTGCGCTGGCCGCGGCTGGGCGGCCACGCCTTCGCCTTCGGCGTCTCGGGCCCGCGCGGGGGCGGCCTCCGGCTGCGGACGCGGGGTCGGCAGCACCGAGGCGTCCAGCGCGCCCTCGATCTTCTCCAGCGGGGTCAGCGTCGCGGAACCCGCCGGGGCGGCTGGAGCGGTCGTCGTCGCGGTCATGGTACGTACGGCGGTCACTGTGAATCTCCCACCTGAACTGCGGCAGCAGTCATTAAAGCCGCGGCGCCCTGCGCCAGCATCCGGGCGGCGAGCTCGGCGCCGAGGCGGGCGGCCTCGTCGGTCGGTCCGGTCAGCGAGCCGTGGACGCTCTGGATGGCTCCGTCGCGCGGCTCAGCCGACGCGACGACGCCGGCCAGGGTCAGTTCGTCCTCGTCGTCGTGGTGCACCTGCGCATAGCCGCCGACCGGGGCGGAGCAGCCCGCCTCCAGCGTGGCCAGCAGGGCCCGCTCGGCGACCACGGCGGCCCGGGTGGGCCGGTGGTCGAGCTCGGCGAGCGCCTCGCGCAGCGCGGTGTCGTCCTCGCGGCACTCCACCGCGAGCGCGCCCTGGCCCGGAGCGGGCAGGAACTCCGCCGGGTCGAAGTAGTCGGTGGCCTCGCTTATCCGGCCGAGCCGGCTCAGACCCGCGTAGGCGAGCACGACGCCGTCGAGCTTCCCGGAGGAGACGAAGCCGGCCCGGGTGTCGATGTTGCCGCGGATCGGGACGATCTCGAGGTCGGGACGCAGCAGCCGCAGCTGGGCCGCGCGGCGGAGAGAGCCCGTGCCGATGCGGGCGCCGGCGGGCAGATCGGCCAACTTGTGGCCGTCCCGCGCCACCAGCACGTCGCGCACGTCCTCGCGCTCCGGGATCGCGGCGAGCACTAGATGTTCCGCCTCGGCGGTCGGCAGGTCCTTGAGCGAGTGCACGGCGAAGTCCACGTCCTCGCGCAGCAGCGCCTCGCGCAGGCTGTTGACCCACAGGCCGGTGCCGCCGATCTGGGAGATCAGCTCGTTCGTGGCCTGCGAGGTGTCTCCGTAGGTGGTGATCTCCACCAGCTCGACGGCGCGGCCGGTCGCGGCGGTGACCGCCGCGGCCACCAAGCCGGACTGGGTCATCGCCAGCGGCGAGCGCCGCGTGCCGAGCCTGAGGGTCCTGGTCATGACTTCTCCATGGAGGTGCTCCGGAGCCTGAGGGTCCTGGTCATCGCTGCTCAGTACTCCTCAGGGGAGGTGCCGTCGGCCGGGGAGCGGTCTTCGGCGGCGGTCCCGTCCCCCGCCGCCACGGCGCGGCTGACCGCCACCGCCGTACGGGGATCGAGGTTGAAAAGTTCGCGCAGCGCCTGCGCGTAGGTCACGCCGCCGTCGGCGACGGCCAACTGCTTGACCCGCACGGTCGGCTCGTGCAGCAGCTTGTCCACGACGCGGCGCACGGTCTGCTCGACCTCGGCGCGGGTGCGCTCGTCGAGTCCGGCGGTGCGTCCGTGGAAGCGGTTGAGCTCGGCGGCCACCACCTCGGCGGCCATGCAGCGCAGCGCGGTCACGGTCGGGGCGACGGTGCTCGCGGTCCGCAGCTTGCGGTACGCCTCGAGTTCGGCCTCGACGATCTTGGCGACTTCGTCCAGGCTGGCGTCGGCCGGTTCGTCGGCCGCGCGCGCCTTCTGCGCCTCGGCGATCAGCTCGAGGTCGATCAGCCGGGTGCCGGGCAGCGCGCCGATCGCCGGGTCGAGGTCGCGCGGCAGGGCCAGGTCGATCAGCGTTACCGGCTCAGTAGATCCGGCGCGGGCTTCGGTGAACTGAGCCCCCGTCAGCACCAGCTCGGTGGCCCCGGTGCAGGACAGGATCAGGTCGGCCTCGGCCAGCGCGGACGGCAGCGCGGAGAGCGGGGCCGCGGTGCCGTTGACGGCGGCGGCCAGGCGCTCGGCCCGCTCCGGAGTGCGGTTGACGACGGTGAGCGCGGCCTCGGGGTAGCGACGCAGGATCGTGGTGGCGGACAGCGCTGACATCGACCCGGCGCCGACCACGACGGCCCTCCGGGGGGCCTCGGCCCCCGCCGGCACGGCCAGGTCGAGCGCCGCGGTGACCAGCGACTGGCCCGCCTTGTCCAGCGCGGTCTCGCTGTGCGCGCGCTTGCCCACCCGCAGCGCCTGCTGCATCAGTTCATTGAGGACCGGGCCCGCGGTGCCGACCTGCTGGCCGACGGCGAGCGCGGTGCGCAGCTGGCCGAGGATCTGCGGCTCGCCGATCACCATCGAGTCCAGGCCGCAGGCCACGGTGAACATGTGCCAGGCGGCGCGGTCGTCGTAATGCACGTAGAAGTGCCGGGTGAGCACGTCGCGAGGCACGCCGGTGTACTGCGACAGCAGCTCGGAGACCTCGGCCAGGGCCCCGTGGAACTTGGAGACCTCGGCGTAGACCTCGAGCCGGTTGCAGGTGGCCACCGCGACGGCTTCGGAGACGTACTCGGACCCGACCACGTCGCCGAGCAGCTTCACGGCCAGTTCCTCGGTCAGCGCGGTCTGCTCCAGCAGCCGGACCGGAGCAGTTCGGTGTGAGAGTCCAACTACCAACAAACTCATGCCGGCAGCACCTCATTCAGGTCGGACGCGGAACGCTGACGAATCGGTGGTTCTGCCGGACGACGAGCCGCCTGGCTGTCCGGCTCCGCCGGGCTCAATTGTGCGTTGTCGGCACTGAGCACGGGTTCCGCGTCGGGATCAGGGTTCACCGGATCCTCTCGCAGCGCGCGACGCACCGTACGCGCGCCCCGGGGATTGTGACCATCGGCGGACTTCCGCTGCTCGTGGAACGCCAGGATCTGCAGCTCGATGGACAGGTCCACCTTGCGCAGGTCGACCCCCTCCGGCACGGTGACCACGGTGGGGGCGAAGTTCAGGATCGAGGTGATCCCGGCCGTGACCAGCCGGTCGGCCACGGACTGGGCCGCGGTCGGCGGGACGGCGATGACCGCGATGGAGATGCCGAGGTCGGCGACCACCTCGTCGAGCTCGTCGATGTGCCGGATGACGAGCCCGGTCACGCGGTTGCCGGACAGCCGGGGATCGGCGTCGAACAGCGCCGCGATCCGGAAGCCGCGGGAGACGAAGCCGCCGTAGTTGGCCAGCGCGTGCCCCAGGTTCCCGATGCCGATGATGGCCACCGGCCAGTCCAGGCTCAGACCGAGTTCGCGGGAGATCTGGTAGATGAGGTACTCGACGTCGTAGCCGACGCCCCTGGTGCCGTACGAGCCGAGGAAGGACAGGTCCTTGCGCAGCTTGGCCGAGTTCACCCCGGCCACGCCGGCCAGTTCCTCGGAGGAGACGGTCGCGGTGCCCCGATCCTGCAGCGTGCGCAGGGCGCGCAGATACACGGGCAACCGTGCCACGGTCGCCTCGGGGATGGCGGCCATACCAGGACTGCTCATGCTGGCCATGCTGCTCCCGGTCGCACTCGATGGAACTGTGAGTGATTGGGTGTATGAGGAGGGGACACCGTCAACGCGCGCGCTATGAGTACAGCGAGCCTCTTAGGCAGTTGTTGTTACTTCCTCAGCACTCACGAAGCAGCGTAGGACCTTGTGAAGGCGCGCACAAAGTTCCTGACCGATTTCTCAGGAAGGTCAGACTTAAGTATATATCGTCCGAATTGTCCGACCCGACCTGCGGAAACGCAAGGGTCCAAGGTCCCGATCGCCCGACGTGCGACCCAAGTCACAGGCCGTTCCCAGATTTTCGAGACCTTTCCGGGACCGAAGGCGAGCTTTATGACTGTCTTTCAGGGCCGGTCAGCGCGGCCCGCAGCCGGGCCTCGTCGACCTTCCAGAAGTCGAACGGGCGGTTGTCGACCAGAGTCACCGGGATCGTGTCCCAGTAGTCCTCCTTGAGCCTCGGGTCGTCGTTGATGTCATACTCGACCCAGCCGACCCCGAGTTCCTCGGCCACCCTGGACACGGTCGCCCTGGCGGCGTCGCACAGGTGGCAGCCCGCCTTGCCGATCAGCGTGATGCGGTTCTCCATGCGCAGGATTCTCCCACTGAATCAACCGCGCGCGCGTTGACGCTGTGGTGTGACGTGCAGGTCGCCTCCCCGCCCGCCATCCGTCTTCTTGCGGAAACTCTCCGGTCGTGATCTCCCGGTAGGGTCTAGAGGGTGACAGTGCGCCCTGCTCCGAGCGCGGCCGCCGAGGAGAGCTTCGTGCCCGCGGTCCGTATCCCGCGGCCGACCGCCGCCGCGTTCTTCGACCTGGACAACACCCTCATCCGTGGCGCCTCGCTGTTCCACCTGGCCCGCGGATTCGCCGCGCACCACTTCGTCAGCTCCCGGGACATAGCCCGGTTCGCCTGCAACCAGCTCAGCTTCCGGATGCGCGGAGAGCGCGCCGGGCAGGTGGCCAGCACCCGCGAACGCGCGCTGGCCCTGGTCGCCGGGCACGACACGAGCGAGATGCGGGCGCTGTGCCCGCGGATATACGACGAGTACATCGCGGAGAAGATCTGGCCGGGCACCCGCGCCCTGGCCGATCTGCACCGCCGCCGCGGCGAGCCGGTCTGGCTGGTCACCGCGGCCCCGGCGGAACTCGCCGAGGTGGTCGCCACCCGGCTCGGCCTCGACGGCTCACTCGGCACCCGCATCGAGGTCGTGGACGGCAAGTACACCGGACGGCTGGTCGGCGAGCCGTTGCACGGCCCGGCCAAGGGCGCCGCGGTGCGCGAGCTGGCCGAGGCGAAGGGCTACGACCTGACGGCCTGTCACGCGTACTCGGACTCGGCCAACGACCTGCCGATGCTCACGCTCGTCGGCCACCCGCACGCGGTCAACCCGGACCACCGGCTGCGCGAGCGGGCCGAGTCGGAGGGCTGGCCGGTCACCGACTACCGCACCGGGGTGCGGCTGCTGCGCGCGGGCCTGCCCGGCGCGGCGCTGACCGGGGCCGCGACCGGCGCCGTCGCCGCCGGGGTGGCGTTGGCCAAACGGGCGCGGACGAAGTCATGACGACGTGCAGTAGCGTTCCGGTCACCAAGGGGTATCCTCGTATCTCGTCCTGACGGCTCGTCACGAGAATCACGAGAGTTGTCAAAGCCGCACACAGCGGGGTCTGGTCCGCCTACTATGGGTGATCGGAACGCGCGAGTGCGGCGGTCCACCCGACCACGAGCGGAACGAACCGCCCGGCGCCCGCAGCCCACGCGGACGGCGGGACGGAGACGAGGCAGTGCGCACACCGGAACCGCGCGGCTTGCTGATGCAGTATTACAAGCCGTGCCGAACGACGGCGCACCCGAGCAACTGGAGCCTTGTGCACCGAGACGTCAGCGCCGACCGTTCGGGCCTGAGCGGCCTGCGAGCGGCTGTGTTCGCGATGACGGCCGGCGCGGTCCCCCAGCCGCCCCGGCCGCTCGGCGCGGGCGCGGCGGTGACCCCCGCGCCGGTGCCGCCGGCCCGCGGCGGGTCGAGCCCGCGGCCTCCGGAGACCAAGACCGAGGCCCCGCCGCGCCCGGACGCCGAGTCCGCGCGGATGCTCGCGCTCGTCGGGCGGGCGCAGGACGGGGACGGAGACGCCTTCGGCAGGCTCTACGACGCCTACGTGGACACCGTCTACCGCTATATCTACTACCGGGTCTCCAGCAAGGCGCTGGCCGAGGACCTGACCCAGGAGACCTTCCTGCGGGCGCTGCGCCGGATCTCCACCTTCACCTGGCAGGGCCGGGACTTCGGTGCCTGGCTGGTGACGATCGCCCGGAACCTGGTGGCCGACCACTTCAAGTCCTCAAGGCACCGGCTCGAGGTGCCGACCGGGGAGATGCTCGACTCGGACGAGCACGAGCCCAGCCCCGAGGACTCGGTGCTCGCCTACCTGTCCAACCGGGCGCTGCTGGACGCGGTCAAGCAGCTCAACAGCCAGCAGCAGGAATGCGTCACGCTGCGTTTCCTGCACGGCCTGTCGGTGGCTGAAACAGCGCAGATCATGGGCAAGAACGACGGCGCGATCAAGACCCTGCAGTACCGGGCCATCCGTACCCTGGCCCGGCTGCTCCCGGCGGATCTACGGTGAGCGAGCTTGCGAGCGAACCCATGGATACAGCGTGCGCGCGAACACGTCTGCTGCGGGCGAGCGAGGTAGACGAGTGAACGCGACTCCGGGCCGGATATCCCGGCCCTTCCCGAGCAGCAGTCCATACGCAGGTCCGGACGGCACAGTACGGCACGCCGGGCTTGCGCACTCCGTACCCGATTCCGTAACTCCGGGTGCCCCACGCTCGTTGAGCGAGGTGACGCCACGGTGTCCTGGGCCCTTCACCCGATCAAGTTCCACTCGAACGAGTGAAATACGGGGCCCTGGGACTGTCTTGGGGCGTCCCGGGCACAACCAAAGCCGCTCGTCGAGTGTCGAACACGGTGAGTTTCAGCCGCGTTCGTGGTCGAGGGCGGGGGCGGGCGCGTCAGGGCCCGAGTCGGAACGGGAGCAGTGGAGGAGGTGGCAGGCGCGATGAACGATCGGCAGGAGGCCGAACAGTTCGCGGCGCTTTTGGAAGCACACGCCGCGGGCCGGGAGACCGCCGCGGCCGGCCACCGGTCCGGTGACGGGGTGCACGGCGGCGCCGGGGGCAGCGCGGGCCTGCTCGCGCTCGCCGAACGGGTGTCGGTGATCGGGCAGATCGCCGAGCAGTCGGTGGTCGGCCCGAGCATGGAGTTCCGCGAGACGCTGCGCGCCCGGCTGGTGGCCGAGGCGCCTTCGCTGGTGGCCGAGGGAACGGGCAAGCGGCTCGGTTCCCGCGTGCCCGCACAGCGCATCGGCCGCGGCACCCGCAGCGGCGCCCGGCACTCAGGCGAGTCCAGGGCGAGCGTGTTCACGAGTATCTCGGCCTCCTGGCGGCGTAGGCTGCTGGCCGCCGGGGTGGGCGTGGCCGTGGCCACCGGATCCGTCGGCGGCATCGCGATCGCCTCGGCCGGTGCCGAACCAGGCGATCCGCTTTACAGCGCCAAGAAGATCTTCGAGAGCCTGCAATTGTCACTCTCCGGTTCACCCACCGAACAGGGCCGGGACTACCTGCACCTGGCAGACATCCGGCTCGGCGAGATCGACTCGCTGCTCAACCGCCCCGACGTCGACATGACAGGCTCGCCGACCCAGGCGTACCTGAACCAGACGCTCTCCGAGCTGCGCACGATGATCTCCGACGGCGGAAACCTGCTGGTGCAGCAGGTCCAGCAGAACGGCGACCAGATCGCGCTGCACGCCCTGGCCGACTTCCTGCTGACCGAGCGTCAGCGGGTGGCCGACCTGAGCTGGCGGCTCCCGCCGGACCTGCAGTCGCAGCCCCCGCAGATCGTCACGCTGATGGACAACCTGTCCCACGACCTGCAACTAGCGGCGCAGCAGGCGGCCGAGAAGCAGACCCAGTCGGGCGCCGGCGTAGGCCAGCAAGGCGGCACCGGCCAACAGGGCCAAAACGGCGGCGGCGCCACAAACGCCGAGACCGGCACGGCCAACCCGACGTCCACGGCCACCACCAAGCCGACCGGCTCCGCGTCCGAGACCACCGGCAGCACCGCGAAGAGCTCGGCGAGTTCGTCAGCGAAGTCCTCAACCAGCGCATCCGCGAGCGCCTCAGCGAGTTCGGGCGCGACCATAGGGGTCAACGTGCCGGTCCCGGGCGTGCCGACGATAGGGGTCACGCTGCCCTCCCTGCTCGGCCTGCCCGAGATCATCATCGACCTAGGCGGCGACGGCGACTCGTCCGCAAGCGCCACGCCGACGGGCTGACCGGCTGACAGAGCAAAGGCTGAGGGGCCGCAGTGCATGTGCGCTGCGGCCCCTCAGCCTTTTGTGGGTGGGGCCCTGCCTACGTCGCTGGCGCTCCTCGTTCGGGCCACGCTCCGCTACGGGGTCGCTGCGCTGGCTTTTCCCGCCCGCCCATCCCTCTCAACCCTGGCCCTACTCGCTGCGCTCCCACGGGAAACTGCGTCGTCCTCCCTCCGGTCGTCCTCCACGCGCACTCTTCGTCTGTGTGAGGTCGCGTCGGCTTCTGACGTGCGGCGATCGGTGGAAAGTCAACGTCAACTGCGCCTCCGGCGGGCGCCTCCCTCGGAGAGCATCCTGGGCTGTCGGGCTGCGGTTCCGGGTGGTCGGGTAGGGGTGGGGTCCTCTCCTCGGCCGGGCACCTGAAGGCGATCAGGAACCTGCCGGGGGCGCAACCGGCGACGGCTTGATCTGGCTGACGCGGGATTTCACATTCGCCGGTTGCACCCCCGACAGAACCCCGATAGGGCTACGCCTGCCCGACCGAGGAGAGAACCCCACCCCGGGACCGGCCCATGTACGCTGCGCTCGGCTGTTAAATCCCGCATCGCACTGCGGCCTCGATGTGAAATTTAACCGTGGGGCCAACGGGTTCGGGGCCGATGCGGGATTTCACATCGGGCGCCGGGACTGGCCGCTCCACCTACTTGATCAACGAATCGGTGATCAAGTAGGTTCCCTGAAAGAACGTCAGATCTGGGAACCGCTTGGGCCCGCCGGTCGTTGATCAATTGAGTGGCGACGACGGGCATGCAGTCGATGTGAAATTTCACCGCGAGCGACACGGCCGGGACGCCGCCCGAACCGGAGAGTGTCTCCGAATGGTGAATTTCACATCGAGAACCGGACGGCGCGGGGCCGCTGCCCGAGCCCAGCGCAGCGCACAGAGCTCCGGCTGAGGTCGGGTCGCTCTCCTCGCCTGGCAGGCGCAGCCCTACCAGGGTTCTGCCGGGGGTGCAACAGGCGAATGTTAAATTCAGCATCCACGAACACTGCCGCCTGTTGCACCCCCGGCAGGTTCCTGGTCGCCTCCGGTGCCAGGCGAGGAGAGCGACCCGACCGGCAACAGCCACCACGGGTGAAAACCCCACCACACGTGAACCCCGACTGGACCGACACCCCCCGATGCTCTCTGAGCCGGCCCGCCGGAGGCGAAGTTGACCTTGACTTTCCATCAACCACCAGACGCAGGGAGCCGACGCGACTTCACCCATAGACCACAGTGCGCGTGGAGGACGACCGGAGGGAGGACGACGCAGTTTCCCGTGGGAGCGCAGCGAGTAGGGCCAGGGTTGAGAGGGATGGGCGGGCGGGAAGAGCCAGCGCAGCGACCCCGTAGCGCAGCGCGGCCCGAACAAGGAGCGCCAGCGACGTAGGCAGGGCCCCACCAACTAAAGACTCAGTACGGCTGGAACGCCACTGCCTTGCCCTTGGCGTCTAGCGGGCGCGGGACCGCGAGCAGGGTGCCGTCGGAGGCGGGGGGCTGGTAGGGGCCGGCCCATGCCCAGTATCTTGCGGTCGGCAGGCCGGCGCCGGTTGGGAAGGCGGCCGTCTTGATTGTGATCTTGCTGGTCACCTGCACCGAGACGGCCGTCGAGGGGACCGGGCCGAAGAGTAGGGCTACGGTCGGTGGGCCGTTGCCGGCGTTTTGGGCGCTGGCGTAGTACGTGGTGCCCTGCTTCTTGGCGTTGAAGCCGCACTGGCTGCCGGACATCGCGCCGGGGGCGGCGGTGTGTCGGGTGGTGGTCGGGCCGGACTCGTCGCCCATGCCCATGCAGAGCGTGCTGCCGTCTTCCCAGGCCCACAGGTCCCAGGCGACGCCGTCGGTCGTGCCGCTGTCGATCAGCACCGCGTTGTCCTGGCCGTCCGGCGCGGGGGCGGTGTTTGAGCAGGCCGAGACCAGGGTTGCGGATAGCAGCACGGCCGTTAGTGCGCCTAAGGCTCTCAGCCTTCGTGGCGCTAGGGCGGGGGCGGTATTCACCGTCGTCTCCTCGAGGCTCGTCTCGTCTCGACATGACGCCACCTGCGGCACACCGGTTGCCGGGGCTGCTCAGGGCTTCGCCCACCTACGGCTCGGCGGCTCGGCAGTACGGCTACTCAGTCAGAAGAATCAGAAGAACACGGAGCGGCGCTGCAGCAGGACCCGGTACAGCGTGTCCTGGATGCTCTCGCGCACCTGGTCGGTGAGGTTGAAGACGAGCATCGGGTCGTCTGCCGCTGCCGGGTCGTAGCCCGAGGTCTCGATCGGCTCGCCGAAGACGATGTACCACTTGGAGGGCAGCGGGACGAGGCCGAGCGGGCCTAACCAGGGGAAAGTCGGGGTGACCGGCACGTAGGGCACGCCTAGTAGGCGGGCCAGTGGCTTGATGTCGCCGATCTTCGGGTAGATCTCCTCGGCGCCGACGATCGCGGTCGGGATGATCGGCGTGCCGGTGCGCAGAGCGGCGCCGACGAAGCCGCCGCGGCCGAAGCGCTGCAGGCGGTAGCGCTCGGAGAAGGGCTTGCCGATGCCCTTGAAGCCTTCCGGCCAGACGCCCACGACCTCGCCGCCGGCCAGCAGCCGCTGCGCGTCCGGGTTGCATGCGAGTGTGTGGCCGGCCTTGCGGGCGTAGGAGCCTACGTACGGCATGGTGAACACGACGTCTGCGGCCAGCATCCTTAGGTGCCGACCGACCGGATGGTGGTCCCAGAGCGCGACCTGGGTCATCAGCGCGTCCAGCGGGAGGGTGCCCGAGTGGTTGGCGACGATCAGGGCGCCGCCCTCGTTGGGCACCCGCTCGAGGCCGCGCGCCTCGACCCGGAAGTAGCGCTCGTAGAGCGGCCGGATCAGGTTGAGCAGCACGCCGTCGGTCAGGTCCGGGTCGAAGCCGAATTCGTCGACCTCGTATTCACCGGTGATCCGGCGGCGCAGGAAGGCTAGGCCGCGCGCGGCCCGGCGCTCCCAGTTGTCCGAACCCGTCTCACCCATGCCCGTCACCGCCCTGCCCGTGCCGCTCCAGAAGACCGATCAACCGCTGCTCGGTGTCCCGCACCAGCCCCGGTGGGATCAGTGGTCTGATGCCGGTGGTGCGGGCGTGCTCGGCCACGGCCTGGGCGGTGGTGTACGCGGGGGTGAAGCCGAAGCGCTCGGTCATCCGCGTGGTGTCGAGCACCCGGCCGTAGGTGAGTAGCTCCAGCTGATCCCCGGTGAAGTCGGCCTGGCCCACCTGGCGCAGCACCCGGCCGAGCCAGGGCGCGGCGAAGCGCGGCAGCGGCGCGGTGGCCTTGCCTAGCCTGCGGGCGATCTGGGACAGGGTGAGCGAGCCGGCCCCGGCGACGTTGTAGACACCGGGGTTGTAGGCACCGAGACGGTCTCCGGACGCGGCCACCCGCAACGCCCGGACCACGTCCTCGATGTGCACGAACTGCAGTCGCGGGTCGAAACCCGCCATGGTGGGCAGCACCGGCAGCGCGAGATAGTCCGCGAACAGACTCTCCGCTCCGCTGCCGAGGTGCCCGGCGAAGCGCAGCACGGTGACCGCGACGTCGGGCCGGCGCCGCGAGAAGCCGCGGACGTACTCCTCGACCTCGACGCAGTCCTTGCCGTAGCCCGCGTGCGGCGGCCGGTGCGGCAGGGTGTCCTCGGTGAAGTGGGCCGGGTCCCGCGGCGCGCTGCCGTAGACCGCGGCGGAGGACTTGACCACCAGCCGACGCACCGAGGGCGCCCGCTGGCAGGCCGCGAGCAGCTGCATGGTGCCGATGACGTTGCGTTCCTTCATCGCCGTGCGCCCGCCCGCCTGTCCGGGGGCGGCCAGCACGTCGAGGTGCAGCACGGTGTCCGGGCGGGTCTTCGCGATCAGCGTGGCGATGGCCGGGGCCCGCAGGTCGAGCCGGATGTGCTCGACCCCGTCCACCGCGCATTCGGCGTCGGGTTCGGCCAGGTCCACCGCGATCACGCGGCGGCCCTGTCCGTGTTCCACGAGATCGCGCAGCACCGCCGCGCCGAGCCGGCGGGCGGCTCCGGTCACCAGAAGCGTGCGTCCGGACGTCATCGTGCGCCCAAAGCGCCGGGCTACTTCTTGTTACGACGCTGGATGCGCGTCTTCTTCAGCAGCTTGCGGTGCTTCTTCTTGGCCATACGCTTGCGACGCTTCTTGATGACAGAGCCCACGGGGGTCCCTCGCTCAACTTCTCACTGGAGCAGCAGGTGCTGCGGACATAGAACAGGGAACCAGGGTACCCGCCCGCAGCCGCTGCTGGGAAAACGGGGCGTGATCGCGGGGGAAGACCGCGGGGAGAGGATCTGGGCGACTCGCGCGTCGCCGGGGGCACGCCGGAGGTGCCAGGGAACTCGGCCGGTCGGGGGAGGCGACCAGCCGGGCTGGGAATCCTGCCGAGATCAGGGGGTTCGACGTCCGAAGTCGCGGACGTCGACAGGCCCGAGATCAGGTGGTCTCGACGTAAGCCGCCGAGAGGTATTCGCGCACCGCCTTGGCTGGCACTCGGAACGAGCGGCCCACCCGCACCGCGGGCAGCTCGCCGGAGTGGACCATCCGGTAGACCGTCATCTTCGAGACCCGCATCACCCCGGCGACCTCGGCCACCGTCAGGAAGGCCATGTCGCTCAGGTCGATGTCGCCGCCGAGGATCGGACGGTTGGTGCGTGCTGCGTCTGAATCGGTCATAGAGGCTCCACGCTCAGGGCTGTCGTAGGTGAGCAGTACGAGTGGACGGAGCCCTCCCGCGCACTATGGCGCCGTCCCGTCTGTGTGTGCGCATCGTTTCTAAGCGTAGTTGGGTCGGGTGTGGAAGGGGAGGCCTTAGCGCAGAAAAAGGGAGTTTTCGACAAGCTCATAATCGGGAGAGTCTGTGACATATAGGGCGAATCGCCAGCAACGGACGACGATGAGGGCTCTGATTTCGGAGCGCGGTCGGCGGCGGGCGGGCCTCGCGGAGTCTTCGAACGGTGGTGCGACGGCCGTGCAACGGGATACGACCTCGTGCGTTCGCAATTGCGGCGGCAGGAAAGCGGAGGCTCGGCCGCGTTCCGGAATCTGCCGGATTCAGGAATCCGCCGACGCCCGCACCGCGTCGTCGAGACGGCCGAGGACGTAGTCGCCGATCGGTTCGTACACGGCCGGATCGAGCCCGTCGTCGAGCGGCACCGCCACCCGGACGACGCCCTCGTGCTCGCCGACGAAGAGAGCCGGATCGTTGCAGTCCGCGAAGCCGATCGCGTCCGCCCCGGCCTGCGCCGCCCCGCCGCACCAGCCGTGGTCCGCGACGACGAGGTCGGGCAGCGCACGTCCAGCGGCGGCCAACGCGGCGAACGTGGCCCGGATCGGCCGCGCGGCGTGGCTGTGCACGGGTTTACCGGCATCTTCCAGTGCTGCGACGTCGCCGGCCGTCGACGAGGGGCTCGAGGCGCTGTACGCGGCCGTGTAGCCGATCGTCAGCCGCCTCGGCCCATAGCGGGAAGTCGCTTCGTATCCCCAGCCCTCGCCAGCCCGCAGGATCGGGCATCCGTGGACGCGCAGCACGTCGGCGAAGCCCTGGTAGAGCCGGGCGAGGCTTGCTGGATGGCCGGTAGCGAACAGCACCGTCTCGCGGCGTGCGGCGGCGACGGCGAGCCGGTCGGCGTAGCGGTCGAGCGCGGCGACGGTGAGTTCCGGGTCGATGGTGTCGATTCCCGCGCGGTGCCGCGGATCCGGGCTCACCCCGACCCGCGCGGCCATGAGTTCGAGCACGGATTCGGCGGTCCAGTCGGGCGACGGGTCGAGCCCGAGCAGGTAGTGCGGGTCGCGGTCGGCCAGCAGCCGGTAGTGCAGGAGGTTGTTCTCCCGCGGCGTGGCCACCTCTCCGGCGATCTTCGAATCGCGCAGATGCGTGAGCAGCGCGGCCCGGGACGGGACCGCCCGCGAGGGGGAGGTCATGGTCACGATTTTAGGGCGACGGGTGGGTTGCGTGGCGGGAGGACGCAGCGGACGCTCCGCGCTCCGCGAAACAGAGTTCCCCTGCACACGGCAGGGCCCCGGATTCGAGGTGCTCGTCTCCGGGGTCCTGCCGGTGTTCTGGTGTCAGCTCAGCCTCTCTCCGGTTCCCCGCCCAGGCCCTACCTCCCTCCGCGATCCGCGTCGCGTGCCGAATCCATCTCCGTGCGCAGCCGCCGCGTCGCGCGTACCGGATGCCGCATCGCCATCAGCAGCATTCCGGGGCCGATGAGCAGCAGACCCGGCCCGCAGCACGTGGCGGGTCCGAGGCAGCAGCTCTCGCCGCCGCGTCCCATGCCGCCCCAGCCGCGGGGCGGGGGCGGGCCGCCGAAGCCTCCGCCACCCATCCCGAAGCCTCCGGGACCTCCGCCGGGACCACCGCCGCCTGGACCGCCTGGACCGCCAGGGCCTCCGCCGCCACCGGGTCCGCCGCCCCATCCCATCGCGTACCTCCCGAAGCTCGCGAATGATCGTCTTGGTACCGAAGTTAGGGGCGCTTTCTGGGAGCCTGCCTCATGAAAGCCTTCAACTAGTCCAAAAGATCGACGCGGACTGGATGAGAAAGACTGCTTGACACTGTCATATGACAGTGTCATCTTGGCGGTGTGGACGAACCGCGATGGACCCTCGACGAGTTGGCTCAGCGTGCCAGGCAACTGCTGGCCGCCGACGACGTGCGCGCGCCGAACGGACGGGTGCGCGAACTGGGGGACGACGGACGGGCGATCCGCTGGTACAGCACGAAGGGGCTGGTCGACCGGCCGACGATCGGAGCCGGGCACGCGGCCAGGTACGGCCGGCGGCACCTGCTGCAGCTCGTCGCGGTCAAGCGGATGCAGGCGCGCGGGATGACGCTCGCCGAGATCCAGCGGCAGTTGGCGGGGGCGACGGACGCGATGCTGCGTGAGGTCGCCGACGTTCCGGAGATGCCGGAGTTGCCGGAGATCCCGGATGACCTTGAGCGGAGTGAGCCTGCACCTGTGCGGCACCAGCGGTTCTGGGCCGCCGCGCCGATGGCCGCGAGCGTCGAGGCCCCCGAAACCGCCGCGTCCGCCGCGGACGACGCGATCGCCGACATCCGCTACGTCGTCACCCTGTCGGACTCCGCCGACATCACGCTCTCCCTCCCGGCCAACCCCGCGCCCGCCGACCTCGCGGCCATCCGCGCGGCCGCCGCACCCCTGCTCGACCTGCTCGCCGCCCGCGGGCTGACCAAGCCTCAGCGGAATCCCGACCGCAACCAAGGAGACTGATCCATGATCAAGTTCATTGACGCGCTCCCCGAGGACCTAGCTGAGAGGGGCGACGAGGCGGGCCTCGGCGTGCTGCGCACCGAACGCGGCAATCTGCCCCTGTACCGGCTCGATCTGCGCACGGACATCACAGGCCTGAGTTCCTCGGTGCGGCTGACGCAGGGCTTCCGCAACACCTTCGACGTGCCGCTGGAGGCCACGTACATCTTCCCGCTGCCGGACCGGGCCGCCGTCACCGCGCTGACGATGACGGTCGCGGGGCGGGTCGTGCGGGCTGAACTCCAGGAGCGGGCCGCCGCGCGGCAGGCGTATGACGCGGCGATAGCGGCCGGGCAGCGCGCGGGGATCGCCGAGGAGGAGCGGCCAGACGTGTTCACCCTGCGCGTCGGCAACATCCTGCCGGGCGAGGAAGCCGTCATCGAACTCACCCTCGCCGGGCCGCTGCCGCTGGTCGACGGCCAGGCCGAGTTCCGCTTCCCGCTGGTGGTCGCGCCGCGCTACATACCGGGCGCGGCGCTGGACGGCCCGAGCGTCGGCAGTGGCTGGGCACCCGACACGGACGCCGTGCCCGACGCCTCCCGGATCACCCCGCCGACTCTGCTGCCGGGCTTCCCGAACCCGGTGGACCTGTCCATCGAGGCACGGATCAACCCGGCCGGTCTCGAACTCTCGGGGATTGCATCGAGTCTGCACGCGGTCGCCGCCGACGACGAGGGCGTGCTGCGGATCCAGCCGGGCGAGCGGGTGAATCGCGACTTCATCTTGCGGCTGGATTACACCGGGGCCACTGACTCGCTCGTGCTGGTGCCGGACGCGGGAAACGACGGGGAGGGCACCTACCAACTCGTCGTCATGCCGCCCGAGCTGCGTACGCCGGACGGAGCCACGGCCAGCCCGCGTCCCAAGGACCTGGTGCTGCTCCTCGACCGATCCGGGAGCATGTCGGGCTGGAAGATGGTGGCCGCGCGACGTGCCGCGGCGCGGATCATCGACACGCTCACCGATGCCGACCGATTCAGCGTGCTGCTGTTCGACAGCGTGGTGGAGCATCCCGACGCGCTGCCGGAGGGGCTGGTGGCGGCCAACGATCGCAATCGGTTCCGAGCCGTCGAGTTCCTCGCGGGGGCGAACGCGCGTGGCGGCACCGAACTGCTCCCCCCGCTGCGTAGTGCGGCGGGAATGCTTGCCGCTGACGAGGCCGGAGGCCGGGACCGGGTGCTCGTCCTGGTCACCGACGGCCAGGTGGGCAACGAGGACCAGATCATCTCGACGCTGACCCCGCTGCTCTCCGGCGTACGCGTGCACACGGTCGGCATCGATCGGGCGGTCAACGCCGGATTCCTGGGCCGGCTCGCGTCGATCGGCGGCGGACGCTGCGAGTTGGTGGAGTCGGAGGATCGGCTGGACGTCGCGATGGACCGGATCCACCGCCGGATCGGCTCGCCGACCGTGACGGATCTGCGGATCAAGGACTCCGGCGGGCTGCGGACGATCGACGGTTCGGCGAGCCCGGATCGGGTCTCCGCGCTGTTCCCCGGCGTTCCGCTGGTGCGCTCCGGGCGCTACCGGAGCGGCGAGGCCGGGTCGCTGACGATCAGTGGCCAGACAAGCGAGGGCGAGCCCTGGAGCCGGACGGTGGACGCGGTCGTGGCGCACGATCGTCCCGAGGTCGCGGCGATCTGGGCTCGCGCCCGGCTGCGCGATCTCGAGGACCGGTACGCGGTGAGCGGCGGCGACGAACTTGAGCAGGAGATCGTGCGCACCTCGCTGCGGCACGGGGTGCTGTGCCGGTTCACCGCATACGTCGCGATCGACACGCGGGTGGTCACCGACGGCACCGCGCCGCATGAGGTGACGCAGCCCGTCGAGATGCCGTCCGGGTGGGAGTTGCGGTCGGCGCCGATCTCCGTAGCGTCCGACATGGCGTTCGGTGTCGCAGCCGCGTCCGCTCCGCCGCCTCCCGGGGCAGTGCGTCCGATGGCGGCGCCCAGCAGGGCGGCGGGTTCTCGCCAGCCGCACACCATGAGCCCGATGCGGGCCACTGCCGCCACGTCGGCCACGCCCGACTTCGCGGCGGCGGAGGCGAAGCAGCGGGCCGTGGCCACGCTGACCATGGTTCGGGAGCAGGCGGCGAACGAGGCCCGGCTGCTGCGCGCGTCCGCCGACGAGCCCGCGCTCCGGCGCCGCGACCTGCTCGACGATCTGGTCACCCGGCTCGACGCGCTGTGGCTCCAGGTGGAGCGGAGCGGCAAGATCCTGGAGCGGGTCGCGACCACCGCCCTGCGCGAGCTCATCGCGGTGCTGCGCGAGGAGCACCTGGCCGTGGACGAGCGGTGGACCAGGGCCCTGACACTGCTTGACGAGCTGGCAGGGAAGCCCGCCGAGCGCCGGACTTTCTGGAAGCGGAGCTGACGGCTCAGGCGGTGACAGTCCGACTCTCGTCGAACCCGTATGCGAACACGAACATCAGCACCGCGAGGGTCGCCGGGATCGCCCAGCCCACGCGGTAGGGCAGTCCCCCCTGCCACAGGCTGGTCAGCAGCGGGGCGCCGAGCAGGAAGCCGACGTAGTTGAAGACGTTCAGCCGGGCGACGGCGAGACCCGTCTCGTGCGGGTCGAGCCGTCCGGCCGCGGCGAACGTCAGCGGGGCCATGACCGAGATTCCCAGGCCCACCACGGCGAATCCGCCCAGCGCGGCCCAGGCGTCGGGGGCGATGGCGACCAGGATGAAGCCGAGGACCGCGAAGACGGCCGCCGAGCGCGCGATCAGCACGCCGCCGAAGCGGTCGGTCAGCCGGTCGCCGGCGAAGCGGCCGATCATCAGCGGCACGGAGTAGACCGCGTAGACGGCCGTGTACTGCCAGCCGTGCGCGATCAGTTCCTTCTCCATGTAGACACCGCCCGCGCTGGAGACCGTCGAGTCGCCTAGGTACGCCATCGCGATGACCGCGCAGATCGCGCCCATCGCCTTCCACGGGATCTTGATGGTCTTCGACTCGGCGGTCAGCGTCTCGTCGCCGATGCCGCGCAGCAGCCTCGGACCGAAGGCGAGCAGCAGCGGGACCACGACGATGAACGAGCCCAGATACAGGTTGCTGTAGACCTTGCCGTCGAACTGCGCGGTCAGCGACGCGGCCGCCGAGCCGGCGAACGCGCCGAGTGCCCAGGAGCCGTGGAAGGCCAGGATGATCGACCTGCCGTAGCGCTTCTGCAGAACAACCGCTTGCATGTTCGTCGTCGCGTCCACGCCGCCGACGGTCAGGCCGAACAGGGCCAGCACCGGCAGCATCACCACGAAGCTCGGCGCGTAGCCCGCCAGCAGGATCGCCAGCATGACGCCGACCTGGGCGAAGCGCAGCACCACGCTGGAGCTGTACTTGCCGACGAGGTAGCCGGCCAGCACCGAGCCGACTCCGGCGATCACCGGGACCACGGCGAGCAGGATCGACAGGGTGCCGTCGTCGATCTTCAGCCTGCTCTGGATGTTGGCGACCTCGCTGGTCAGCGTGGAGAAGCCGTAGCCCTGCGCGGCGAAGGCCACGAAGGTGGCGCCGCGCGCGCGGCGGAGCACCGGGTCGACGACGACGCGCGCCGCCGGCTTCGACGCGGACGCGTCCGTCCTGGCCATTGCTGCCTCCAAGCTCGCTGGGTCGCGTCAGCGTATGCGGGAAGAACGGCCACGGGGAAGACCCCGGCGCCAAAATGTGATCCTGGGTTCATATTGACCTTGAGGGGCCCCTGCCGAAGCCGGGCCCGCGCAGGTCGGTCCCGGGTTCAGTTCCCCGAGGCGAGCTCCCGCGACCGGTCACGGGCCGCCTCCAGGGCCTCGAGCAGGGCCGCCCGCACCCCGTGCCGCTCCAGCTCGCGGATCGCCGCGATCGTCGTCCCGGCCGGGGAGGTGACCGCCTCGCGCAGCTTCACCGGGTGCTCCCCGGAGTCGCGCAGCATCACGCCAGCGCCGACGGCCGACTGCACGATCAGCTCGTGCGCCGTCGTCCTCGGCAGGCCGAGCAGGATCCCGGCGTCGATCATCGCCTCGACCACGAAGTAGAAGTACGCGGGTCCCGAGCCGGACAGGGCCGTGACCGCGTCCTGCTGGGACTCCGGGACGCGAATCGTCTTGCCGACCGGCCGGAAGATCTCCTCGGTGCGACGCAGGTGCTCCTCGGTCGCGTGCGCGCCGGGCGAGATCGCCGACATCGCCTCGTCCACCAGCACCGGCGTGTTCGTCATCACGCGCACCACCGGCAGTCCCTCGACGCCCAGCTTCCCGGCGACGTACGACGTGGTGATGCCCGCCGCGCCGGACACGACGAGCCGGTCGGCCGGGACGTGCGGCGCCAGCTCGGCCAGCAGCGCGCCCATGTCCTGCGGCTTGGCGGTGAGGATCAGCGTGTCGGCCTGCTTGACCGCTTCCGGATTGGACACCGCCGCCACGCCATACCGCTCCGTGAGCTCCAAGGCCCGCTCCGGCCGCCGCGCGGTGACCAGCACCTCGTCCACCGGCTTGCCCGCCCGCAGCATGCCGGAGACCAGCGCCTCGCCCATCTTTCCGGTGCCGAGCACCGCGATCCGCTGACCCATCGTCGAGCACCCTTCCCGTCTTCGCACTTTGCCGCAGTTTAGGCGCTTCAGGCGGAGAGCTGCCTCGTCTCGCCGGTGCGGCCGTCGTTGGCGCCGAGCACGAGGTGCCGCCGCGCGTAGGTCAGCGCCTCGGCCAGGTCGGCGTCCCTGGCCTCGTCGCCGGTCGTGCGCCGGGTGTTGACCTCGAGCACCACGTTGCCGTCGAAACCGTTGCGCCCCAACAGGCCGAGGATCTCGGCGCAGGGCTGGTTGCCGCGGCCGGGGACGAGGTGCTCGTCCGCGTTCGACCCTGAGCCGTCGGCCAGGTGCAGGTGGGCCAGCCGAGAACCCATCTTGCCGAGCATCCCCATCGTGTCGATGCGCGAGGTCGCCGAGTGCGAGAGATCCAGCGTGAAGGACGGGTAGTCCTCCTCGGTCGGGTCCCAGCCGGGCGAGTACGCCTCCACCCGCCGCTCCCCGATCACCGGCGCGGTGGCCCGCCACGGGTACATGTTCTCGACCGCGAAGCGGACGTCCGTCTCGTCCTGCATCCGGCGGATACCGGCCACGAACTCCGCGGCGTACTTGCCCTGCCAGACGAACGGCGGGTGCACCACGACGGTGGACGCGCCGAGCTCCTCGGCCACCATCCGGGCCTTGACGAGCTTGCCCCACGGGTCGGTACCCCAGACCCGCTGCAGGTTCAGCCAGAACAGGCACGGCGCGTGCACGGCCAGGATCGGCACGCCGAGCCCATCGCGCAGCCGCCGCAGCGCGTCGATCGACTGACTCACCGGGTCGTTGGTCACCATGACCTCGACCCCGTCGTAGCCGAGCCGCTGCGCGGTGGCGAAGCCGGTGGCCGTGTTGTCCGGGTAGACCGAGATCGTCGAGAGCGCGACCTTCGGCAGGGGGACCCGCTCCACCGCGCCGCTACCGCTGACCGCCCATGTCACGTGTCCGAGCGTAGCTCAGCCGCGCCAATGCGTCAGAGCCGCCGCCTGAAGATTCGGTTGCGGATCCACTACTTCAGATCCACTATTCAGATCCATTCCTCTGGCAGCCCGTCCAGCCGTCGCAGAATGATTCCCTCGCGCAGCGCCCACGGGGAGATGTCGGCGACCTCGGCCTCGAACAGGTCTATCGTCGCCTCCGCCACGATCGCCCCGGCGAGCAGCTGCTTGGCCCGGCCGACCGAGACCCCGGGCAGTTGCGCGCGCTCGGCGCTGGGCATCCGGGCCAGCTTGCCGATCCACTCGGACAGGTCGGCGCGGAACAGCCGGCGCGGCACGTAGAGACCCTCGGCGCTCGGGGCCGCGCCCGCCATCCTGGCCAGCTGCTTGAAGGTCTTGGAGGACGCGACGACCCGGTCGGGACGCCCGTAGCGCACCAGGTCCCCGACGACCTTGCCGATCTCCGCGCGCACGTGCCGGCGCAGCGCCCGCACCGAGGCCTCGTCCGGCGGGTCCTGCTCGAACCAGTCCTTGGTCAGCCGCGCCGCGCCGAACGGCAGCGAGCGGGCCACCTCGGGCATCTCGTCGAAGCCGGAGGCCATCTCGAGCGAGCCGCCGCCGATGTCGAGCACCAGCAGCCGCCCCGCCGACCAGCCGAACCAGCGGCGCACGGCGAGGAAGGTGAGCTGCGCCTCGGCCTGCCCGGGCAGCACCTTGAGCTCGACACCGGTGCGCTCGCGGATCCCGGCGAGCACCTCGACACCGTTCGAGGCCTCGCGGATCGCCGACGTGGCGAACGCGATCAGCTCCTGCACGCCTTTGTCCTCGGCGATCCGCAGCGCGTCGCGGACGAAGGACTCAAGCCGGTCCCGGCCCTCGTCGACGATGTGGTTGTTCTCGTCGATGAGGTCGACGAGGTGCATCTCGGTCTTGTGGGAGGAGGCCGACAGCGGCCGCGCACCCTGATGTGCGTCCACCACGAGCAGGTGCACGGTGTTGGAACCGACGTCCAGGACTCCCAATCGCATGCTCACGAAACTAGTGCACCGCGTCGGAACGTGCCGGGCAACCGCGAAGCCTGGCTCGCCGCCGCGGGCTGCTTTTGGTCCGATTTCGGTCCCGTGGCCCCCTATGCTCTTGGACTGTGCCTGAAGTAGCCCTCGATTTCCCCCGTGCCTGGGTCGAGTTTCCCGACCCGGACAACGAAGAGCAGACCTTCCGCTGCGACCTGACCTGGCTGTGCTCCCGCTGGCAGTGCGTCTGGGGCTCCGGCTGCCAGGGCATCAGGCCGGGCCGGGCCGACGACGGCTGCTGCACGCTGGGCGCGCACTTCTCGGACGAGGACGACGAGGCGCGGGTCAAGGAGTCGGCGAAGCGGCTGACGCCCGAGTTCTGGCAGTTCCACGCGCAGGGCGTCAAGCGCGGCGGCAAGCTGAACGTCGTCGACACGGACGAGGACGGCGACCGGCAGACCCGCGTGCACGAGGGCGCCTGCATCTTCCTGAACCGGCCCGGCTTCTCCGGCGGCGCGGGCTGCTCGCTGCACGCCCTGGCGCTACGTGAGGGACGTCACCCTCTCGAGACCAAGCCGGACGTGTGCTGGCAGCTGCCGATCCGGCGCACGTACGACTGGGTGGACCGGCCGGACGAGACCAAGACGCTCGTCATCAGCATCGGCGAGTACGACCGGCGCGGCTGGGGGCCCGGCGGCCACGACCTGAACTGGTGGTGCACCGGGAACACCGAGGCGCACACCGCGTTCGACCCGGTCTACGTCTCCTACCGGCCGGAACTCGTCGAGCTGATGGGCCAGGCGGCGTACGACGCGCTGGCCGAACTGTGCGAGGCGCACCTCGCCGCGCGCCGCCCGCTCGCGCCGCACCCGGCCGATCCGGAAGCGGACGCCTGAGACCTGCGGCGCCTGGCCTGTGAACGGCGCCTTAACGCCGCCTTGGTATCGTCGGGGCCCGAAACCGAACACCGGCGTGACGGGGCTGCTGGTGCAACGGTGGCCCGCCTGACAGAAGGTACCGCGCACAGTGACCACACTCTCGTCCCCGCCGGCTCCGACCCGACCGAGGGTCCGGGTCACGGATCAGGCCGCGGGGTTCGCCCGGGACCAGCGCCCCTCGCTGATCGTCGGCGGGTTGGTCGCGGCGTTCCTGGTGTCGGTGGCCGTGCGACTGCCGTGGGCCGACGACCTGATGCTGCATCTCGCGGTGCTGCAACGGCTGATCGGCAACCCGCTGCATCCCGGGAACCCGGTGATCGACATCGGCGGCAGCAGCATCTACTACAGCCCTTACATGCTCGTGCTCGCCTTGCTGGGCAAGGTGACCGGGCTGAGCGCGTACTCGCTGTACAAGCTGGCCGCAGTGGTCAACATCGGGCTGCTGCTGTCCGGGCTCTACCGCTTCGTGCGCACGCTGAGCGACGCGCGCTGGGCCCCGCCGCTGGCGCTGATCGGGCTGCTGTTCTGGTGGGGCACGTCGGCCATCGCGTGGAGCGGTTTCCTGTCGCTGATCTCGCTCGGCGACACCGAGGCCTACCCGAGCACGCTCGCGACCGCGCTCACGCTGCATCTGTGGGCCTCGCTCAACGGCGATGGGGGCAGTACACACCCCGCGCGCGTTGACGGAACCCTCCTGTCCGTGCGCCGCATGCTCGGCGCCGGCGCGCTGCTCGGCGTGATCCTGCTGGTCCATCAGTTCACCGGATTGAGCGCGATTGTCGGCTGCGCGGCGATCCTCGTCTCACGGCATCGGATCGTGCGTACCCGGCCGGCCTGGACGTCCCTCGCGCTCGGGATCGCCGGGTGCGCGGTGGTCGTCGTGATCTGGCCGTACTACCACCTGTGGAGCGTCAGCCAGGGCCAGCTCGACCTGCTCGACCCGGTGCACAAGGCGCTCTACGCGCACATGTACCGCTGGTACGGCATGGGGATCGTGCTCGGCGTCGTGGCGCTCGCGCTTCGCTGGTGGCGGTCGCGTACGGACGTGCTGGCGCTGATGTTCGTCGGCATCGGCGCGGTGGTGGCCTACGGCTGGGTCACGCACCACTGGTCCTACGGCCGCAGCTGGCCGATGGTGATGCTGGTCGCACAGGTGGGCGTGGCGATCGCGGCGGCCGAGTCCAAGCCGGGCCGGATCCGTTGGGCGTGGACCGTGCCGGTGGCGGTGTTCACCGCGATCGGCGTGGCGACGCAGTTCGGCGCTCTGCTGTTCCTGGTGCCGAACTCGATGCAGACCAAGGTGAGCAACGCCCTCGGCACGCGCGGCTGGATCGAGAACATTCCGCACCTCGACAAGTTGGACAAGTATTTCAAACCCGATGAGGTCGTCGCCGCGCCAACCCAGCTAGGCCAGTTCGAGGTAGCCGCGCACGGCGGCTACGGGCTGACCTCGCCCTGGTACCTGCCGGAGATTCCGCGCTCGGTGCAGAGCGCGCGGGACACGGCGGTCCATGAGATTTTCTTCTCGTCGACGACGTCTGAGGCCGCTCGCGAGGCGCTGCTGAAGCAGTACGACGTGACGTGGGTGCTGCTGGTCCCGGGTCAGAAGTTGGCCAGCGGCTTCCCGGCCGAGCTGACGGCGCAGGAGGCCGGGTACCGACTGTTCCGGGTCTCTCAACCCGGGTAGAAATGGGCCCGAGGGCCGGGCCCGACGACCTCCGCGATAGGTCGTGGTGGGGGCCCGGCCCTCGCGTGGTTCCTCAGCGCCTGTGCGCCGGTAGCGACGGCGGCGGTGTGGAGGGGTGATTACTCGCCGCGCCGGTCGGGGTCGAGGGCTGGGAACCGCTTGCGGGGTCGCTGGCGCTCGCAGTGCCGCTGGCCGACGCTGAGGCGGTCGACGTGGGCGACTGGGAGGTGGGCGACGTGGTGGGGCTCGATGGCGTGGTCGTGGTCGGGCTGGACGGCGCCGTGCTGCCGCCACCGCCGGACGCGGGCGTCGTCGGGTCGGTGCTCGTGGGGATGCCGCCGTGCAGCGTGACGACGATCCCGCCGGGGCTGAACACAATCCGCGCCGTCCACTGACCGGTCGGCGCGGCGCTGGTGGCGGTGGCCGTGACTTCGAGGCTCTGCCCGGCGGCCAGCGTGCCCGAGTTCTGGCTGAGCGTCAGCCAGGACACGGACGGAGCGGCGGACCAGTTCAGCACGCTCCCGCCGGTGTTGCGCAGCAGGATCTGCACGCTGTTCGGGTCGGCGGAGCGCTGGTTGACGCTCACGTAGAAGGCGCCGGCGGACGCGGTCGTCGGTGCCGAACTCGCCGCCGAGCCGCCGCTGGTGCCGCCGGTGGCCGACGAGGTCGACAGCAGGCCCACGCCGAGGCCCGAGGCGCCGGTCAGCAGTCCGCCACTACCGCCGGTCGAGCCAGCGGAGCCGGTGGTCACGGAGACTGAGAGCTTGCTCGCGCCGTCGCCGGTCGCCGGATCGGTAGACGAGGCCGAGCCCAGCGCCTGCGAGGACTGCGAGCCGTCGAGCGCGGTGTCCGTGTTCGAGTGCGGATTCGAGGTGACGCCCAGCATCGCCGCCGCGGCGGCGGCCACCGCCCCGATCGCGCCGAGCGCCATCGCCGAGAAGACGGCCTGCTTCATCGGCCGCGCCTTGTGCCGAGCCCTGGCGGCCGCTGCCGACGAGGAGCCGGCGGGCTTGCCGACGGGCTTGCCGGATTGGGGCGGCGAGGCCGGCGGCGTTCCGGGCGGCTTCGTGGCAGTGTTGCCCGGCTTCGCCGTGGCGAAGCGCGGCAACGGTGCGGGGTCCGGGAAGACGGGGACCTGCGTCTCCACAGCCGTAGCCTCGATGTTGGTCGCCACAGGCGGGCGAGCGGCGGGACGCACCGGGCGCGGACGTGCGCTCATCGGGGCCGCGGGCAGCCGTCCGGTGGCGAAACGACCGGAAGGTGTCTCTATAAATCCCGGCTCCGGCCTGGGACGCCACAGCTCGGCCGCGTCGGGCGGCAGGACCTTCTCCGCCCAACTCCCCTTCGCGCGATACACGTCGTCCGCCTCGGACACGCGCGGCGACGGCGGGATGGACGCACCGCTCTCCCAGCCGATGCCGCTGTTGTTTTTGCCGTTGTTGGAATTGTTGCCGGGGAGCGGGCTCTTGTGCACAGGCTGTGGACGTGGCGCGACGGTCGGGGACGCGCCACGCTGCGGCCGATTCGGACGACCCGCACCCGGCTGCCGACGACGCGGGCCGCGACCGGCACCGGCCGGAGCGTTCGACGCGTTCTGCTGCTGGACCGACGGATCAACCCGACTCGGGAACCCCTCCGGCCCGAACGCGCCGCAGCGGGAGCCGATAGCCACGAGATCGATACCGGCATCCGACGCCGCGTCAAGATCCGAAAGCTCACCCAACAGGATGTCGCGCAGCGCACGCGGCGCGGCGACGAAGGGCAGGATCGTCGGCGCCGACGGCGTGCCGATCACGGTGTGCAGGTAGTGCTGGCAGCGCGAGCAGCGGTCCACGTGCTCTGTCAGCGGCGCACGCAGCGTGGCGTTGAGCTTGCCGCTCCAACCGAAGGTGAGCTCGGCGAGCTGCGCGCAGTTCTCCCGCCCCGACGCGGCCACGGCGGCCGCCGCGAGGGACCGTTCGAGTTCGCGCCACGCGTCGGCCAGCAGACCGAAACCGCGGGTCGGCGCGAGTCCTGCCGCAGGTTCGCGCAGTCCAAGTACGAGGGCGAGCCCCCGGCTGTCCAGGCCGTGCCGGATCGTCAACTCGAGCACCTCACGGTGCGCGGGAGCGAGTCCTTCGGCCTCGGACCAGGCGAGCGACTGGAACTCGGCGCGTCGCAGGCTGCCCTCGAGGTGCATCAGCGAGGCCCCGACGCTCGACTCGTCACCCGCGTCCGGCTTCGGCCGCAGCCGCTGCGAGACGGGGGTCGGCGCGTCCGCCTCGGCGGTGCGCTGCCGGCATTCGCGGCGGAGCAGGGCATAGAGCCAGGGCTGGATCTGCTCCGGCTGCTGAAGATTGGTGTGGTTGCGGTCCGCGGCGACGAAGGCGCAGTACACGGCATCGGCCGCGGCGTCGTGGTCGCGCAGGTACCAGAGTGCGTAGGTGTGCAGTCCGTCGGCGTAGGCGTCGTAGGCGGCAGCCCGCCCCCAGCCGTCGCCCGCAGTACCTCCGAGCACGGCTCCGGTGACGGCGTGCCCCCCGCCCGAAGTGTCAGCTAGGTTCACCCGATCGACGCTAGGTGGACCAATCGGCGTACGTTTCCGTATATAGGTCTAATCACTCAGACGGGTGAGGACGACGCAGTTCGGACAAACCCTTTCGGGTGAACACGGGGAACGCCGCGTCATGAATCGAACGAAATGATCAATTGCAGGACTTGATTGTGGTCGGTGACTCGGACGTCGTCGTGGTCGGGTGCAAGGACGTCGTGACGATCGGCGCCGGCTGTGACGAATCCGTAACGGGAGGCGTAATGGTGTAGGTGACCGTGATCGTGGTGTGCACCGTCACCGGAGTCGAGGTCGAGGTCGTGGTGCACGTCGTAGCCTGCGTCGTCGCCGTTGTGGCGCTCGTGTGCACCGTCGCCGCCGTCGTCTGCACCGTGTACGTGGTCGTGCTCGTGCTCGCCACCGCACTCGCCGACGCCGACTTACTAGCCGACGCACTGGCACTCGCACTCGTCGAGGCCGTCAGCTCGCCGAAGGTACCCGCGCTCGCGGCCGTCGGGCTGCCGCTTGTCACGGCCGCGGTCGCTGTCGACGTTGACGCCGTGTTCGCCGAGGGGTGGTCGTCCGTCATGACCAGCACCAGCGCCACCAGGCAGCCCACCGCGAGGATGCCCGCCGACGGCAGGATCCACTTCTTCAGCGACGAGGCGCCTCGCCGGCCACCAACCGCCGGGAACCCGGCCTCGTCGAACTTGCCCGCCCGCTCCGTTATCTGCTCGGCGAACGCCGCTCCGGCCGGATCACGCAGCGCCTCGAGCACCCGCGAACGGACACCCGGGGGCATGAACGCGTGCGGCAGCTCCTCGAAGAGGCGCAGCGGACGCCGGTTGCGTATCGCGTCCCCGCATATCTGGCAGCGTTCGGTGTGCTTGCTCGCGGCCTGCAGCCAGACGGGTATGCCCTTGCCGTCGATCTCGTCGAATTTGCGCCCGAAGTCCGCCGCCTCTTCGCAGCGCGGGTCACCCGTGCGCGCCGCGAGGACGACCAGCAGCGCGGTCTCCAGGTCGGACTGGGACTTCGATATTCGGACCGCGATGCTCGACTCGTCCTCGCCGAGCACCAGGGCCAGGTCGGAGTCCACCAGGCGGTGGCGGAAGGCCAGGTCCAGCAGCTCGCGCTCGTCCGGCTCCAGCATCGAGTAGACGTCGAGCGCCAGCCGCGCGAGCCGGTCTCCGCGCGCGGCGCTCGCCGCGTCGGCGGGGGCGTCGTCGCTGACCCCGACCCTGACGCTCTCGGCGCGGGCCAGCGCGTAGAGCCACGCGCCGAACTCCTCGGGCTCGGCCAGCTCGCGGATCCGGTTGACGGCCACGATGAACGTGTCGCGCAGCGCGTCGGCGGACAGCTTGGGGTCGGCCAGCAGCTCGTGGCAGTACGCATACAGCCGCGTGCCGTACACGTCATAGACCTGCCCGGCAGCCAGCCGGTCTCCCGCCCTGAGGGCGGCCACCAATTCCCGGTCGCTCACGGCACAGGACGCTAAGCCATCACCTGAGTCGAAATCCACTGACCGACGACAAACGTTACCGATCCTTGCCGGAAACATCCGGATATACCCGAAAGGTCTTGGCACATTGCCTGACGCCCGCCTGCCGCCCCCTGTCGGAACCAACCGATACCGTCCTACCCATGGCGAACTCGACGAAGGCAGCTCGGCCCGGTTACCGCTGCGGCGAGTGCGGCACAAGTACCGCTAAGTGGATGGGCCGCTGCCCGGAGTGCCAGGCCTGGGGCACCCTCGAAGAGCTCGGCGTGCCCAAGCCGCGCACCGTCAAGGCCGGTCCCGTCTCCGCCCCCGCGCGCCCGATCGGGCAGGTGGACGCCACGATGGCCAAGGCGCGGCCGACCGGCGTGGACGAGCTCGACCGCGTCCTCGGCGGCGGCCTCGTCCCGGGAGCCGTCATCCTGCTCGCGGGCGAGCCGGGGGTCGGCAAGTCCACGCTGCTGCTCGAGGTCGCCGCCGCGTACGCGGGGGGCGAGCGGTCGGCGCTCGTCGTCACGGGCGAGGAGTCGGCGGCCCAGGTGCGCACCCGCGCGGACCGGATCGGCGCCCTGCACGAGGACCTCTTCCTCGCCGCCGAGACCGACCTGGCCGCCGTGCTCGGCCAGATCGAGGCCGTCGATCCCGGGCTGCTGATCCTCGACTCCGTCCAGACGATCGCCTCGGCCGAGGTGGACGGCGTGCCCGGCGGCGTCACCCAGGTGCGCGAGGTGTGCGGGGCGCTGATCCGCGTCGCCAAGGAGAGGGACCTCGCGGTCATCCTCGTCGGCCACGTGACCAAGGACGGCAGCATCGCCGGGCCGCGCGTGCTCGAGCACCTGGTGGACGTGGTCCTGCAGTTCGAGGGCGACCGGCATTCGACGCTGCGGATCGTGCGCGCGGTGAAGAACCGCTACGGCCCGACCGACGAGATCGGCTGCTTCGAGATGCGCGAGACCGGCATCAAGGGCCTGCCCGACCCCTCAGGGCTTTTTTTGTCACAGCGCAGCGAGGCGGTCCCGGGCACCTGCGTGACCGTCACCCTGGAGGGTAGGCGGCCCCTGGTCTGCGAGGTCCAGGCGCTGGTAGCCCCCTCCCCGCTGCCGCAGCCGCGCCGGGCCACCTCAGGACTCGACGGTGCCCGGGTCTCGATGGTGATGGCCGTGCTCGAACGCCGCGGCCGGGTGCCGCTGGCCAAGAACGACGTGTTCGCCGCGACGGTCGGCGGGGTGAAGCTGGTCGACCCGGCCGCGGATCTGGCCGTGGCGCTGGCGATGACGACCGCGGCGATCGACGCGCCGCTGCCGCCGAACGTCGCCGCCTTCGGCGAACTGGGCCTCGCGGGCGAGGTTCGACCGGTCTCCGGCCTGTCCCGCCGGCTGTCCGAGGCGGCACGACTCGGCTTTCGCACGGCCCTCGTCCCCCGGCCCTCGCCGGGCAGCGAGCCGGTCAAGCCGCCGGCCGGGATGCGTGTCGTCGAGGTCTCCGACATCGCAGACGCGCTTGCCACCCTCCATACGATGATCAGCCGCTAGAATTAAGTACGGCAATCCAAGAGAGCTATTAAGTACGGCAATTCGACACAGTAATCCCGATACCGGTTTTACTCCCGGTACCCGAACCAACAGCCCGGAAGCAACGGAGCGTCCCCGCATGGCAGCACCCGACCCCACGGACCAGGATCTGCAGCGCCTCACGCTCGCCACCCTGGCTCCGGGCACCCCGCTGCGCGAGGGCCTCGAGCGCATTCTGCGCGGACGCACCGGCGCGCTGATCGTGGTGGGCTTCGACAAGACCGTCGAATCGATCTGCACCGGCGGCTTCGTGCTCGACGTCGAGTTCTCCGCGACCCGGGTGCGCGAGCTGTCCAAGATGGACGGCGCGGTCGTGCTCACCAAGGACGGCTCGCGGATTCTGCGCGCGGGCGTGCAGCTGGTTCCGGACCCGGCGATCTCGACCGTGGAGACCGGGACCCGGCACCGTACCGCCGAACGGGTAAACAAGCAGACCGGTTTCCCGGTCGTCTCGGTCAGCCAGTCGATGCAGCTGATCGCGCTCTACCACCAGGGCCAGCGGATCGTGCTCGAGGACTCCAGCGCGATCCTGTCCAAGGCCAATCAGGCCCTCGCCACCCTGGAGCGGTACAAGCTCCGGCTCGACGAGGTCGCGGGCACCCTCTCCGCGCTGGAGATCGAGGACCTGGTGACCGTCCGGGACGTCTCCCAGGTGGCGCAGCGCCTTGAGATGGTCCGCCGGATCGCGGTCGAGATCGAGGGCTACGTGGTGCAGCTCGGCGTGGACGGCCGACTGCTGGAGCTGCAGCTGGACGAGCTGGTCGCGGGCGTGGACACCGACCGCGAGCTGATCGCCAGGGACTACCTGATCGACCGTGGGAACCGCAAGGCGAAGACCGTGCCGGAGACGCTCGCCGACCTCGACGCGCTGGACCGCGGCGAACTGCTCGAGCTCGGCGCCGTCGCCCGGGCCCTCGGCTTCCCCGGCAGCGCCGAGGCGCTGGACGGGGCCGCCTCGCCGCGCGGCTACCGGCTGCTGGCCAAGGTGCCGCGGCTGCCCGGCACGGTGATCGACCGGCTCGTCGAGCACTTCGGCGGGCTGCAGAAGCTGCTCGCGGCCTCGGTCGCGGACCTGCAGGCGGTCGAGGGCGTCGGCGAGACACGGGCGCGGACCGTGCGCGAGGGCCTGTCCCGGCTGGCCGAGTCCTCGATCCTCGAGCGCTACGTCTGAGCTTCGGTCAGCTCCGCCGGGGCTCAGTCGAGGATGAACCGCACCAGGCTCGAGGTCACGCCGTTGGCCTCCACGTTGACCGTGTACGTCCCCTGCGGCACCGTCGGCAGCTCGGAGAGCGGGCAGGTGGTGCCCTCCGTCTCCCAGCGCTTCCAGACCACCGGGAACGTCTGCGAGTCGCCGGGCCCGAGCACTCGCAGGTCGCTGGCGCCCGAGCAGGTCACCGAGGTCCAGACCGGCTTCGTGGTGCCGAGCGGCATCACGCTGACGACCAGGCCCTTGCCGGAGACGTCCACGGTGCAGTTCGCCGAGCCGTTATCGGCGGCAGCAATCTTGAAGGTCGGGTAGGTTCCCGCCGGGTACTGCACGGTCCCGGAGGACGAAGTGCGGTCCAGAGAGACCATCAGGCTGAGCGAGCAACCCGCCGCAGCGCCGCTCGCGGCCTGGCCGGGCGAACTGGCGCCGCTGCTGCTACTGCTACTACCGCTCGACCCGGAGCTCGTCGAGCCGGACCCGGCCCCGGTGGACCCGGACGAACCGCTGCCCGCGCTGCCCGAGGCCGAGGGCCCGCCGGGGTAGCTGTTCCCGGGGGGCCCGGACGCGGTCTGGCTCGGCGCCGCCGAGATCACGCCGGTCGGGCTCGAGCTCGCGGTCTGCCTGCCGCCGCCGGGCCCGGCCGTGTTCTGGGGCGAACCCGAGGTGCCGGTGCAGGCGTACGCCACCAGCGCTATCACGAACAGCGGGATTCCGAGCAGCACGACGCGTCGCCGCCAGTAGATCGAGGAAGGCAGCGGACCTACCGGATTACGGAACGATCCCACGGGACGTCACCTTAAGGCATGAGGCACAGACTGCGCCGGATGTAACGTCAACGCGCAGTGTGGGTTTTCGATGATGGGAGAATATTCTCATGTCCGTGATCGAACTCACCCTCGAGTGGTTCGCCGAGCACAAGAGGGATCTTCCCTGGCGGCGGCCCGACGCCGGCGCCTGGGGCGTGCTGGTGAGCGAGTTCATGCTGCAGCAGACGCCGGTCAACCGGGTGCTGCCGATGTACGAGGCCTGGCTCGAGCGTTGGCCCAAGCCGGGCGATCTGGCCGCCGAGCCGAGCGGCGAGGCGGTGCGCGCGTGGGGCCGGCTCGGCTATCCGCGCCGGGCGCTGCGGCTGCACGCGGCGGCCACCGCGATCACCGAGCGGCACGGCGGCGTCGTACCCGCGGGCTACGAAGACCTCAGGGCCCTGCCGGGCGTCGGCGACTACACCGCGGCGGCCGTCGCGTCCTTCGCCTACGGGCGTCGGCACGCGGTGCTCGACACGAACGTGCGCCGGGTGCTGGCCCGCGCGTACTCCGGCGAGCAGTACCCTGCGACGTCGGTCAGCGCGGCGGAGCGTGCCCTGGCCGAGAGCCTGCTGCCGGAGGAGCCCTCGACGGCCGCCGCGTGGGCCGCCGCCTCGATGGAGCTCGGCGCGTTGATCTGCACGGCGAAGAGCCCGCGCTGCGACACGTGCCCGGTGTCCGGGCTGTGCGCCTGGCGCGCGGCGGGCAGCCCGGAGCACACCGGACCCGCGCGCAAGGGCCAGAGCTACGCGGGGACGGACCGCCAATGCCGCGGCGCGCTGCTCGCGGTGCTGCGGGCCGCGGACGCGCCGGTCGAGGCGGAAGCGCTGTTCGCCGCGTGGACCACCGACGAGGAGCAGCGAGGACGTGCTCTGCGCAGCCTGCTGGCGGACGGCCTCGCGGTGCGCACGGCGGGCAATCAATACCGCCTGCCCTAGCCGCTCCTGTTCCAAACTCGTAACGCCCGATTCGGCGCGCCTGGAGTCGCGATCTCCCGGTAACCTTAGAACTGTGACTCTCCGCCTTTATGACACCGCCACACGCAGCGTGCGTGACTTTGTCCCGTTGGTACCGGGCAAGGTCTCCGTGTACGGCTGCGGGCTGACTGTCCAAGGCGCGCCCCACGTCGGGCACATCCGTTTCGGTCTGGTCTTCGACGTGCTGACGCGCTGGCTCGAGTACCGCGGGTTCGAGGTCACCTACTGTCGCAACGTCACCGACATCGACGACAAGATCCTGCGCAAGGCCGCCGAGCGGGACGTCGAGTACTGGCGGGTGGCCAGCCAGTACGAGCGCGAGGCCACCGCGGCCTACACGCTGATCGGCTGCACCCCGCCGAGCGTCGAGCCGCGCGCGACCGGGCACATCCCCGAGATGATCGCGCTGACCGCCGAGCTGATCGAGGGCGGGCACGCGTACCCGGCGAACGGCGACGTCTACTTCGACGTGCGGTCCTTCCCGGAGTACGGCGCGCTGTCGAACCAGCGGCTCGGCGAGATGCTGAGCGCGGACGACGCGGACCCGAAGAACGCCAAGCGGGACCCGCGCGACTTCACGCTGTGGAAAGGCGCCAAGCCCGGCGAGCCGTTCTGGGAGAGCCCCTGGGGCCCCGGGCGCCCCGGCTGGCACCTGGAGTGCTCGGCGATGACGCACAAGTACCTCGGCGAGGCCTTCGACATCCACGGCGGCGGCCTCGACCTGATCTTCCCGCACCACGAGAACGAGATCGCCCAGTCCAAGGCGGCCGGGGACCGGTTCGCGCAGTACTGGCTGCACAACGCGTGGGTGACCATCAAGGGCGAGAAGATGGCCAAGTCGATGGGTAACTCGATGCTGGTCGAGGAGGTGGCGCGGCGGCACCGTCCGGTCGTGCTGCGCTACTACCTCGCCTCGCCGCACTACCGCTCCATGATCGAGTACTCGGAAGAGGCGATCGAGGAAGCGGCGGTGGCTTACGCGCGGATCGAGCAGTTCGTCCAGCGCACGCTGGAGCTGGCCGGGCCCGTGGAGCCGGCGCCCGAGGTCCTGGCGGAGTTCGCCGAGCACATGGACGACGACCTCGGCGTGCCGCAGGCGATGGCCGTCGTGCACAACACCGTGCGTGCCGGGAACATCGCGCTGGCCGCGGGCGACAAGGAGACCGCGGCGGCGCGGCTGGCCGAGACCCGGGCGATGCTCGGCGTACTCGGCCTCGACCCCCTGACAGAGCCGTGGGCGGACGAGGCCTCCGGCGGAGCGGCCGCGGACCTGCGGGAGACCGTGGGCAAGCTGGTCGCCGTGGCGCTGGAGCAGCGGCAGGCCGCGCGGACCCGCAAGGACTTCGCCGCCGCCGACGCGATCCGCGCGCAGCTCGGCGCGGCCGGCGTCCAGATCGAGGACACCCCGGCGGGCCCGCGCTGGTCGCTCAGCTGACACCGCGTCGGACGCCGCCGGCTCTTCTTCGGGGTCGGCGGCGTCCGACGCTCGTTTAACCTAGTAGTACGACTAGTAGTACGACGATTACCTATCGAAAGGCCCGCATCATGGCAGGCGGTAAGGGCGGCGGCCTCGGCGGGCGCGGCAACAAGGCTGGTTCGGCCCGCAAGGGCGCGATGAAGGGCTCGGGCGGACAGCGTGCCAAGAGCCTCGAGGGCAAGGGCCCGACCCCGAAGGCGACGGAGCGCACCAAGCACCCGGCCGCCAAGCGCGCCGCGGCGGCGAGCCGGGCCAAGGGCACGACGGCCGGCGCCGGGCGCGGCGGCCGACCCAAGGTGCCGTACAAGGCGAACCGGCAGATCAGCGAGCTGATCGCGGGCCGCAACTCGGTGGTCGAGGCGCTGCGCGCGGAGATCCCGGCGGTCACCCTCTACATCGCGGCGCAGATCGACATCGACGACCGGGTGCGCGAGTCGATCAACCTGGCCACGCAGCGGGCGCTGCCGATCCTCGAGGTCTCCCGGCAGGAGGTCGACCGGCTGACCGACGGCGCGATCCACCAGGGCGTCGCGCTGCAGATCCCGCAGTACACCTACGCGCACCCGGACGACCTGATCGCGCGCGCGCAGGACGCCGGCGAGACCCCGCTGATCATCGCCCTGGACGGCGTCACCGACCCGCGCAACCTCGGCGCGGTGATCCGCTCCGCGGCCGCCTTCGGCGCGCACGGCGTGGTGATCCCGGAGCGGCGCAGCGCGGGCATGACGGCCGGAGCGTGGAAGACTTCGGCGGGAGCGGCCGCGCGTATCCCGGTGGCGCAGGCCGGGAACCTGACGAGGGCGCTCGAGGGGTACCAGAAGCAGGGCCTGCTCGTGGTCGGCCTGGCCGGCGGCGGCGCGATGGAGCTCGCCGACCTGGAGGCGGGCGCCGACCCGCTGGTGCTGGTCGTAGGCGCCGAGGACAAGGGCCTGTCCCGCTTGGTGATGCAGACCTGCGACCTGACCGTGCGCATCCCGATCGCCGCCGCCACCGAGTCGCTCAACGCGGGCGTGGCCGCCGCGATCTCCCTCTACGAGGTGGCCCAGCGCAGAAACAAGACCGGCCGCCTGTAACTAGTCGCCGAAAACACCAGGGGCGCCTGCCGCGGACAATGTCCACGGCAGGCGCCCCTGGCTATTGCTGCCTACTACGAGATGCGGGCGCCGCTACCGGTAGCGAAGACGTGCGTCTCCCCGCCCTTCGGCACGACGAACAGGTCCTCGCCCTTGGCCGGGGTGTTGCGCGCGTCGACCCGGACGATCACGTCCACGTCCTTACCGTTGGCCTTGGCGGTGCCGTAGGCGAAGGCGTCGGCGCCGAGCTCCTCGACGACGTTGACCTGCACCTTGATGCCGCCCTGCGAGGCGTCCGCGGCGAAGTCGAAGGACTCGGGGCGCACGCCCACGGTCACCGTCGAGCCGTCGGCCTTGTCCAGGATGGCCCGGTCCACCGCGACCGTGGCGCCGTCGAAGTCCACGCCGCCGTCCACGATCGGGGCCTCGATCAGGTTCATCGCGGGGGAACCGATGAACCCGGCGACGAAGATGTTGGCCGGGTGCTCGTACATGGCGCGCGGGGTGTCGCACTGCTGCAGCAGGCCGTCCTTGAGCACCGCGACGCGGTCACCCATGGTCATGGCCTCGACCTGGTCGTGCGTGACGTAGACCGTGGTGATGCCGAGGCGGCGCTGCAGCGAGGCGATCTGGGTGCGGGTCTGCACACGCAGCTTCGCGTCCAGGTTCGAGAGCGGCTCGTCCATGAGGAAGACCTTGGGCTCACGCACGATCGCGCGGCCCATCGCGACACGCTGGCGCTGACCGCCGGACAGCGCCTTCGGCTTGCGGCCGAGGTAGTCGGTGAGCTCGAGGAGCTTCGCGGCCTCTTCGACCTTGGACCGGATCTCCGCCTTCGGGTTGCCCGCGATCTTCAGCGCGAAGCCCATGTTGTCCGCGACGGTCATGTGCGGGTAGAGCGCGTAGTTCTGGAAGACCATCGCGATGTCGCGGTCCTTCGGCGGAAGGTTGGTGACGTCCCGGTCGCCGATGCGGATCTCGCCGGAGGTCACCTCCTCCAGGCCGGCCAGCATGCGCAGCGAGGTGGACTTGCCGCAACCGGAGGGACCGACGAGAACCAGGAACTCGCCGTCCTGGATGTCGAGGTTGAGCTTGTCGACGGCGGGCCGCTCGGCCCCCGGGTAGATGCAGGAAGCATCTTCGTAAATGACACCAGCCATGATGAGGTACACCCTTTCAACCGGCAGGAACGTGCCGGACGATCCGAGTTGGAAGGTCAAGGTCCGCGCGTGCACCGGAGGTAACACAGCGGACCTGCACCGACCGTATAGTCTGACGATCCTTTTGCCAAGAGGCACGCCGCAACCACCGGCGGATTCCCACCCCGGCAATCCGGCTGTCCGCGCCCCGCGGCTCCCGGTACCATGGCAGCGGCCCGGCACACGGCGCAAGCCCGACCCGGCCCACCCGCAACTGAATCCGCCGGCGTGGCGCAATTGGCAGCGCACCTGTCTTGTAAACAGGTGGTTAGGGGTTCGAGTCCCCTCGTCGGCTCCGAAGATAGACCATAAGCCCAGGTCAACCGTTCGGGAAATAGTCGATGGATTCATATCTTGATACCGCATGGGCGGCCGCGTGCCCGTTCCGTGCCCGATGAAGCAGGCCCGCGCCTTCACGGCTGCCCTTGACGATGAGACCGGGATAGCCCTGAACTGGACTTATTGCTTCCAACCGGCTCTGTGGGTGCGCTGCCTCGCTGGGGATCATGTGCGGAAAACAGGTGGTAGGGGCCTTCATCGATACAGACCATCAGCTCGGCGCCGGCACCGAGGAACGGTTCGACCCTTCCGGCGCGGGAACTGGCCCCCTTCTTCGGGCGTGTGGGCCAGTCGGTGCGAGCTGGTGCCTACAGAATGGCGGGGGCAGCGGCCGGCGTGCTGCCCACGGTCGGCGCTAGCTGTTGCGGAGCGCTGCGGTGGCATCCACAAGCCCGGAATGTTCGAGTTGCGTGAGCAAATCATCGATGGTTGCAGGGTCGCGCTTGCGGGAGTCCACGATCTGCTGAACACAGGCGTAAACGATCTTGGCGTCCAGGCTGATCTGATCTAGTACGAAGTCATCGGCGCTCTTTGCTTCCAAGTCCAACACTGCGAGCGTGTCGGCAGGGAAGTCCTTTAGGTTGTTCGTCACGATGACTTGCGCCTTGCACTTGATCGCAGCAGCCACGACGTGCCGATCGTCGGGGTCCGGCAGGCTGACGCTCTCGATCAGGCTCTCGTAGCCGGTCACGAGTACGTCAGCCACCGCACCGTTCATCAGTCCACGCAGCCTGTCCAGCTTCTCCTGGCTCAGGTCCGGATGGTTGGCTCCAAGGTGCCTGAACATCTCATCGAGGATGTAGTCCGTCCACTTAGCCTGCACGTTCCCCGATTGCGCCAATCGGATCAACAGGTCCCGAAGCGTATTGGGATACAGCACGTTGGCGTCATAGACCACGACAAAAGACATCAGTCACTACAACCCCAACTCCTGGGTCAGATCAGCGAGCTCGTCCGCTGCGGCTCGCCGCTTTGCGTCGTCACGCCGCTTGTACTCGATCAAGTCCTGGAACGTGATGCGCCGGTTGCGGCCAACCAGATGGAACGGGATCTTCTCGTCTTCCAACAGCTTGATCAGGTACGGGCGAGACACGTTGAGCATGTCGGCGGCCTGCTGAGTGGTCAGCTCGGCAAACGACGGGATGATGGATACACCGCGTCCCTCGGCGAGTTGTCCGAGCATGTGAGCGATCAGCTCCACGACCGGGCGCGGCACGACTAGAGCATCTTTGTCGCCTCCCTCCATCAGCATCGTGATGTCAGCTGGCGTGTCCGGGTGTGCTTGCAGGAAGTCCTTGATACGACGGTGCGCCCGAGCTGCACTTTCAGCATCAACCTCACCGGGTCGAACCGTCCGCCCTGCTGCGATCATGGCCATGTCCACACCTCCTCTCGCTCGCATTATTCGCAACAATCGAAGCAGTCGCAATACTCCGAGCGTAACAGTTTCCGGCGATCCCCGCCGGAAACCTGACAGACCATGCACGCCCACGACCCACCAGCCGGGTGGACCGACATGGACTCCCCGCGGGGCGCGGCCGACGACCTCTCGGCTCAAGCGTCCAGCCATCCCCCGACATCGAGCGATCCCCATCGCCGCACAGGGCGTGCCCGTCGCGTGCCCGTACCAGGACGTGATGGCGGTCAGTCGCGGTCGATAGCGGTAAACGAACCGAGCAGCCGCAGGTCAGCAACTTGAGCGTGAACGGGGGTGATCTACTCGGAATCTTGTAAACAGGTGGTTAGGGGTTCGAGTCCCCTCGTCGGCTCCGAAGTAAGACTATAAGCTCAGGTCAACCGGCCAGAGAATAGCCGGGAGATCCACATGTTGATACTAACTGGGGGGCCGCGTACTCATTCCGTGCCCGATGTAGCCGGCCTGCGCCTTCACGCCCGTCCTTGGTGATGAGGTCGGGAGCGGGCGTGAGCTGGGCCTATTGCTTTCGCCCGGCTCAGCGGGCGCGCCGCCAAGCTGGGGATCGCGGGCGAGGAACAGGTGGTAAGCCCTCGGCAATTCGGCAATACCGACCACCGGCTCGACGCCGAGGAGCAGTTCGACCCTTCCGGCGCGAGAGCCGGTCTCCTGTTCATCTCGCAAGCGATGGTCTCGCTCAGGTCCGCTCCACGATCGGCCAGACCGCCGGGCAGTTCGTCCCCCACCGGGCGACGACGACGTGGCCGAGCGCCCGGCCCGGGGATCGGCCGAGAAGTGCTAGGCGAGGTTGCGCCGGAGGTACAAGGAATAGGCGTTGATCTCCGGTTCGGGAAACGATCCGCTGCCTATGCCGGTGCTGTATTGGACTTCGAGGACGTACCAAGTCCCACTCACCGAGTGCTGCACCAGCAGCACAGCAGACATCTCATAGCCCATCGCCTCGGCTGCCAGTACGGCGGTTCGTACCGCCTTCGGATCGAGATCGCGCACGTCCGAAAGCTGGTCGCGCGGGCGTGCGGTTTCGCCGGCGCCGGAGCCGTGGTAGGCGGAGCGCACGCTGGTGGCGTGGACGACGTTGCCGCCCAGGACCAGCAACCGGTGCAGGCCCCGGTTCGGAACGTACTCCTGCGCCATGACCAGATCGGGATCCCAGCAGGCGGCGATGAACGCCTCCTCGCCGTCGATCAGCCATTCCCCGTCCGCCCCATAGGAAACGAGCCGGGTGAGCAGGAAGGGGTAGCCGAGGTCCTCGACCAGTTCCGCGTAGGACTCGGCCAGCCTCTGCGGCGCCATGTAGAACGTCCTCGGCACGCAGATGCCGGAGCGCGCCAACCGCATCATCTGCATGAGTCTGCTCGGCGCGCCGATACCGACCATGTCCGTCAGGGGTCTGCGGTGCCCCGCCAAATGCTCGGCGACGGCGCTCAGCAGCGTTTCCGAGGGCAGCGGATGTGAGACGACGTGGACGAGATCGAAGTCGGCCAGATCGCGTCCGCCGACGATCTCGTACGCCCGGGTCGCGGTCGGCGTCACCTGGAAGGAGATATCGTCCATCTGACGAATCACCGTCAGCACGTCCGGTATCCGGAACTCGTCGTAGCCACGGGCTTCCAGCGAATCGCCGTTGACGAGCAGCACGCTGGGTCGCCGTGCCGGGCTCGGCGACCGCCGTCTCGCCTCATCGTCTTTCTTCGCTCTCAGCATGACAGCGAACCTTGATAACAACACTTGAATCCTCTTCGCCGCGTTTCGCTACCGCGCGACGCAGGTCCCGTAGTCGGCCCGGCCGGACACGTCGTAGCAGTTGAACGAGTTATGGGTGCCGCCGACCGTCGGGCTGTAGGTGGCCACCGCCCAACTCGACGTGGTGCCGCCGCAGCCGACGTGCAGCGAGTACGACTCCGAGACCGGCAGCGTGTACCAGTAGTCCGAGGTCGAGCCGTTCCCCAGCCCCTTCCACGGCGCGTACCCGGATCCCTGCGAAGCCGAGACCCAGACGCCCTCCACCGACTTGCCGGAGACGCACGAGATCTGGCCGGTGACCCCCACGCTCTGCGAGGTCGCGTTGTTCGCGGATTCGGCCTGGACGGCGGCTGTCGTCTCAGATGTCTGTGACGTAGCCGGGGTCGGCCGCGGCGCGGACGTGGTGGTCCGCGTCACCACCGTGGTGGTCACCACGACAGGCAGGTCCGATATCTCCGGCTGCTTCGCCGCCGAGGATTTCACCGGCCGCGCCGACGTGGCGGGGGTGACGGCCGGCTTCGTGTCCTTCGTGGTCGGCAGCGACTTAGTGTGGCCGACGTCGGCGAGCGCCGCGGTCCGGGTGGCGGGCCCGCCCTCCGTCTTCGCCGCGATGGCGCCGACCGCGATCGCGCCGCCGCCGACCACCGCCACGACGGCGACCGCCGCGACGAGCAGGGGCGCCAGCCGGCGCGGCTTGCCGTCCTCGCGCGACATCGTCGCGAACGCCCGCACGAAATCCTTGCGGCCGGCGCTGTCCTCGTTCTGGTCTGGCTGCTGGTCGTCGGTCATGACCCGGCCCCTTCCTGGGATAGTCCGTCATCGTTCGGCCTCGTCACGCGGCTTCGTCACTCGGCCTCGTCCAGCGAGTCGTCGGCGACCAGCACCTGGACGAGCTCGTTCTGCTGCCTGCGGCGCACCAGCACACCGCGGCCGGGTGGCTGCTCCTGCCCGCGCAGGCCGCCGAGCAGCACGCCCTCCCTGGGGTCGGCGGAAAGGATCATTCCGGCCGTCCCCATCTCGCAGGCGCGCGAGATCAGCGGATCGGACGCCAGCGCCCTGGACAGACCGCCGGAGCGGCGTGCCAGCACGACGTGGAAGCCGATCTCCCGGCTGTGCGCGAGATAGTCGACGAGCGGTCGCAACGGCGAGCCGGCGCCGCCGGCGACCATGTCGTAGTCGTCGACCACCAGGTACAGGTCAGGACCCTGCCACCAGTCCCGCCGCTTGAGGTCGCGCGGCGAGATTCCGTGCGGCGGCAGACGTTCGGCGAGCTTGCCGGCGAGCGCCCCGGCATACTCCCCCAGGGCCTGCGAATCGCCCGCGTACGCTCCGACGTACGGCGCGGGCACCGCGTCGAGCAGCGCGCGCCGATAGTCGACGATCATGAACCGCGCCTGCTGGGCGCTGTGGCGTGCCGCGAGGCCGATCATCCAGCTCCGCAGGAAGGTCGACTTGCCCGCGCCGCCGTCGCCGACGACCAGGCAGTGCTGATCGCCCTGGCTCAGGTCGAGGTGGACCGGTTCGAGGTCGCGTTCGCCGATTCCGATGACGGCGCCCGGCGGAGCCGTCGCGGGGTCGATCGGCGCGAGTTCCCGCGCGTGCACCAGGTCGGGCAGCAGCCTGATCGGCGGCGCGCTGACGCCCTGCCAGGACGCGGAGATCTTGTCGAGCACCTCGCCCTGGGCCTCGCTCAGATCCGCCGTCGTGTCGCGGCCGTCGAGCCGCGGCAGCAGCGCCTGGTAGTGCAGCCCCGGCGGGGAGACTCCCCGCCCCGGCGCGCCGGCCGGCAGCGACCGCGCGACCTGGCGGTTGACCTCCGACTCCGACGGGTCGTTCAGCCGCAGTTCGAGCCGCGCGCTGATCGCGTCGCGCAGGTTCATCCTGACATCGCCCCACCGGTTGGCGGTCATCACCAGGTGGACGCCGACGCCGGGGCCGCGGGCCGCGATGTCGAGGGCCGGCTGGTCCACGTCGGGCAGTTCGGTGCGCAGCCCGCCCCAGTTGTCCACGACGAGGAAGACGTCGGCCGCCTGGATCGAGCCGTCGAGCTGACCGGCGTCGCGCATCCGCCGGAAATCGGCCATGGAGTCGATCCCGAGGTCCCTGAACAGCCGCTCGCGTTCGCCGATGAGCCGCCGGGTCTCGTTCAGCACCCGCCAGACCCGCTCGGTCTCGCCGCGCACGGCGACGCCGGACACGTGCGGCGCGGCGCCGAGCGGATGCAGGCTGCCGCCGCCGTAGTCCAGGCAGGAGAACCGCGTCTCGAGCGGGGAGTGGGTCAGCATGGCCGAGAGCATCAGGGTCCGCAGGAAGGTGCTCTTGCCGGACTGCGACGCGCCCACCAGCAGCAGGTGCGGCGCCATCTGCGCGAAGTCGAGCACCAGGGGCTGCTGCTCCTGACGCAGCGGCAGGTCGATGATCCCGGCGGGGAAGCGCAGGCTGCCGCGGAACGGCCACATGCTCGCCTGCAGGCCCCGCCCGTCCTGCACGGTGAGCGGGCCGAGCAGCGCGTCGAGCGGGATGGCGGGGGGCAGCGGCGGAAGCCAGACCTGGTGGACCGGCTGGCCGAACCGGCACAGCCGTTCGACGATCATCCGCATCTGGGTGGGCCCGGTGCGGAACGACGGCGCGGGCCGGGCGGTCGTCACCGGCTCCGGTGCGTCGGGGTCGGGCGGTACTCGCAGTCCGAGCAGCACCGGTTCCGTCGGCTCCGGCGCCTCCGTGTCGATCTGGCTCCCCGGCCCGTAGTAGGGCGCTGAGACGTGCGCGACGCGGAAGCGTTCGTAGTGCGACTCGGTGACCTTGAGGAAGGCGGAGCCCGGCAGGTTCGGCAGGTGGTAGGCGTCGGTGGTGCCGATGACCGCGCGGCTCTCCGCGGCGCTGAAGGTGCGCAGGCAGATCCGGTAGGACAGGTGGGATTCCAGGCCGCGCAGCCGACCCTCCTCCAGCCGCTGGGTGGCCAGCAGGAGGTGGATGCCGAGGCTGCGGCCGACCCGGCCGATCTGCACGAAGAGGTTGATGAACTCGGGCCGCGCGGAGAGCAGCTCGCCGAACTCATCGACGACGACCAGCAGGTAGGGCAGCGGTTCGAGCGGGCGGCCGTGTACGTCCGGTTCCCCGGCGGCCTGTTTGGCCTGGTACTCGCGCAGCGAGTCGACGTTGCCGGCGTCGCGCAGCATGCGTTGCCGTCGCTGCTGCTCGCCGACCAGCGCGTCGCGCACCCGGTCGACCAGCGCCAGGTCGTCCGCCAGGTTGGTGATCAGGCCGGCGACGTGCGGCAGTTCGGTCATGCCGGCGAACGTCGCGCCGCCCTTGAAGTCCACCAGCACCAGGCTGAGCAGGTCCGCGGGGTGGGTCATGGTGAGCCCGGTCAGCAGCGTGCGCAGCAGCTCGCTCTTGCCCGAACCCGTGGCGCCGACGATCAGCCCGTGCGGCCCCATGCCGCCCTGTGCCGACTCCTTGAGGTCGAGCACCAGGCGCTCGGCGTCGCCGGCGACGCCGATGGCGGCGCACAGCACGTCTTCGTCACCGGGCCCGACCCAGGTGCTCTCCGGGTCGAAGTTCTCCAGGTCGGAGACCCCGAGCAGGTCGGCCAGCGGCACGGTCCTGGCCAGCGCCTCCTCGTGCTCCTCGGTGAGCAGCAACGGCGCCAGCGCCCGGGCCGTGGCCTCGCCGAGTTCGACCGACGGCAGGTCGGCGACGGGTTCCGCGACGGCGCCGACCAGCCGCGGCTCCCTGGCCTGGAACGCGAGTCCGCCCTCCGGATCGATCAGCACCCTGACGCCGACCCGCGACGGTTCGTGGGCGGCGTCGTCCACCAGCGCGATCACCGCGACGCCGGTCTCGGGCCCCGCGGTCTCGACGAGCCGACGGGCCAGCGGTGCCCGCGCCCAGGGCGAGTCGGGGTGGAAGGAGTCGATGACGATGACGATGCTGCGCGACGGGCCGGAGTCGCGGCCGGGGCGCGGCAGGCCGCGACGATCGCCGCGTTCGCTCTGCGCGCGGGCCAGCTCGCGTTCCACGACGTCGGCCAGGTTGTCGTAGTCGGTGGCCACCAGCGAGGAGCCGGCGGAGTCGGCAGCCTGCGGATCGCGGGTGTGCGGCAGCCAGGTCGTCCACTCCCACTCCGCGTCCGCGCCGCCGGTGCTCACCATGAGCAGCACGTCGTCGGGGGCGTGCAGCACCGCGAGTTGGCACAGCAGGGCCCTGCAAGAGGCTCGGGTGAGGTCGGCCGGTCCGACCAGGCTGACCACACCGGCCTGCGCGAGGTCGACGACGGCGGGCTGCTTGCCGACGGTGCCGCAGGTGTCGACGACCCGTTGCGCGACGCTCATCAGGTCGGGGTCGTACTCGATCGTCGGGTCGAGGCGGCTGTTGATCTGCAGCGGGGTGCTCAGCGGGCCGCGGCCGAGACCGATGCGCAGCCGGAGGAAGTCGGGGTCCGCCGGCCTGCGCTCCCAGACCCGGCGGCGGCGATGGGCGATGGCCCACAGCCTTTCCGGGCTCGGCCACTGCCACGCCGAGACCTCCCGCTGCGTCGCGGCGACCGCGCGCGCCGTCTGCCTGATCGAGACGAGGTAGTCGGTGTAGCGGACGCGCTGGCGCTCCTTCGAGCGGCGCGTCGTCGACCGCATCTGCCAGCGGATGGTGAAGGTGATGCCGACGGACAGGGTCACGATGCCGATCGCGAGGAAGATCAGCAGCGCCTGATGGTAGGTGATCATGTAGGCCGCGATGCTGATGCTGCTGAGCATCGGCAGCAGCATGGTGACCCAGGTAGCGGTGCCGTTCGAGTTCTGAACCTGCGGCGGCGCCGGAACCGGGACCTCCGCGGTCGGCAGCTCCGGCGCGGCCGTGCGAGCCGGGCGGTGCCAGGCGATCCTGCTCATCGTGCCCTCCCTGCGCTCGACGGTACGAGCCGATCGGCGGGGTGCCGCCCGCGGCCGCGCTCAGTCATGGTCGACGGGCAGGTCGGCGGGGAGCACCGTGACGAGGTCGTCGGTGGTGGGCACCGCGATATCGGCGACCCGTTGCGCCTGGCGCTCCGTCATGTTCTGGAAGACCTGGCGCGCCGTACGGCCGTTGCCGAAGCCCTCGCCGCGGGTCAGCGCCTCGAAGTGCTCGCGCAGCCCGTCCCCGGTGCTCGGCGCGAGCGTGTACTGGTGCTGCTCCGCCTGGTGCTCGACGATGCCGACCAGTTCGGCCGGCGTGTAGTCGTCGAAGGTCAGGGTGCGGGTGAACCGGGAGGCGAGGCCCGGGTTCGACCCGACGAACCGGTCCATCTCGTGCGGGTATCCCGCGACGATGACCACCACGTCGTCGCGGTGGTCCTCCATGAGTTTGACCAGCGTCGAGATGGTCTCCTGGCCGAAGTCGCTGGACTGGCCGTGCGGCACCAGCGCGTAGGCCTCGTCGATGAACAGCACCCCGCCGAGCGCCCGGCGGAAGGCGGCCTGCGTCTTCGGCGCCGTATGCCCGACGTACTCGCCGACCAGGTCGCCGCGGTCGGCCTCGACCAGGTGCCCGTTGGACAGCAGCCCGAGCGCGGCCAGGATGCGACCGTAGAGCCTGGCCACGGTGGTCTTGCCGGTACCGGGATTGCCGGCGAACACCAGGTGCCGGCTGAGCGGCGGCGGCGGCAGTCCGGCCTCGTGCCGGCGCTTGACCGCCTGCATCAGCTTGACCAGGGTCGCGATGTCCCGCTTGACCCGGTCGAGCCCGATCAGCCGGTCGATCTCGGCCAGCAGGCTCTCGAGCGTCTCCGGCGCCTGCGGCCCGGCTCCCGCGGCGCCGGCCGACGGAAGGGCCGGGCCGGGTTCGAGGGCGGGCGAGGCCGCCGCGGAGGCGGGCAGCGAGGACACCTTGACCTCGCTCACCCGGCAGGACTCGAAGACCGGCGCGGCGCGTTCGCCCATGCTCAGGTCCTCGGCGCTGTCGTGCACGTGACAGCCGCGCAGTGTCGGTGTCGCGCCGTCGCCGATGTAGATCGCCGGAAACTCCGTCTCGGAGATGTCGCAGTCCACGAACTCGCCGGCCGCGCCGTCCTTGACGTACAGGCCGTTCTTCCCGCTGCGCCCGACCGTCGTGGCACGGACCTTCGGCGCGGCCGACGCCCAGACCACCAGGCCGGTGCCGACGGTGTCGGCGATGGCGCAGTCGGACAGCCGCGGCGTGGCGCGCTCGTCGATGAAGATGCCCGCGGAACCGGTGCGGTGCACCCGGGTGGACTCGATCAGCGCCGTCGCGCCGACGCCGA
>Ga0185299_10000880_pt1 | contig 69709 bp, 57 predicted proteins | sample PaiPotPPA55metaG_FD_128002 | JGI IMG/M metagenome (GOLD analysis project Ga0185299, IMG submission 128002) | Iron sulfur acid spring bacterial and archeal communities from Banff, Canada, to study Microbial Dark Matter (Phase II) - Paint Pots PPA... ... | reverse complement strand
GTTCGGCGTTCGGCGTTCGGCGTTCGGCGTTCGGCGTTCGGCGTTCGGCGTTCGGCGTTCGGCGTTCGGCCGAGCGACCTTTGGGTTAATTGTGAAATTGTCAAGAAGCTATGAAGCGGCACAACAAAATAGGATAGGGCTTTAGCGCATAAGCGTTGACTGTGAGGGGACGTGGAACATCTAATTTCTGCCCCGAAGGGGGCAATAGGACTAAGCCTGGGGTTTTAACCCCAGGTACCGTTTAAAAACGGGCCCGCCCTGAAAGGGCGGTAGATTGGTTTTGCCAAGGCGAACCTAAACGATAAACGGAATGTCCGTCCCAAACATCTTCCGCCCTTTCAGGGCGGGCCATCGTTATGGACGTTTTCCTGGGGTTAAAACCCCAGGCTGAGTCCTATCGCCCCTTCGGGGCAGAAATCAAATGTTCCACGTCCCTTCAAAGTTAACATTTAGGGGCTGAAGCCCTGGGCTATGGTCTTGAGCGCTTCGCGGCAAAATCCGACAGGTGCTTACGGCTTTAGTCCCTGGGTTGTGTCCGCCAAGAAAGACGCCCCTCTTAAGCCTCGAATCATTCTATGATTCTATCGAGTTCGCGGTTAAGCTTCGGTGCCGGCAAAGCTCCTCCGAATGAAAATTAAACCCGCTGCTTTGTTCTGTGTGCTGGCGGTGTTCGCGGCTTTGGGCTGGATTTTGTTAGAAGCCGCCTGGCGATCGACGCCTGTGCCTTTAGCGCTGGCTAAGTCGCCGCCGCAGAGCGTGCAGTTTGTGGACCGGACGGGAAGACCGTTACGCCGGATTTTGCAAGATCAGAAGATCTATCGATCACGTTGTTCGTTGTCTGATGTCTCGCCCAATGCGATCGCCGCGACGCTCAGCGCGGAAGATAAAAGGTTCCGAGATCACTCCGGGATTGACGGGTTAGCGATTGCCCGGGCTTTCGTGCAAGCGGTTCGTACCGGTCAAGTTCGTTCAGGTGCTTCTACCATTACCGAGCAGTTAGTAAAATTGAGCTGTCCGGAGTCACCACGCGGGGTATGGGCAAAGATCTGTGAAGCCTGGGGCGCGCTGAGCCTGGAGCGTCATTGGAGCAAGGATCGTATTCTAGAAGAATATCTGAACCGTTTGAACTACGGCGATCTTCAGGTGGGTCTGGCTGCGGCCAGTTGGGATTATTTTGAGAAACCGCCCAACGACTTGAGTGCTGCTGAAGCCGCGTTCTTAGCCGCTATTCCGCAGGCGCCTAGCCGGCTAGATCCATTTACCCATTTCGCAACTGCGAAAGCTCGCCAACGTTGGGTGCTGCACCGGATGCAGGTAAATGGTTTTCTGGATGACGCAACCTATGCGCGGGCAGTAGCAGAGCCGTTGCGATTGCGTCAGCACAGCCGGGAGTTTGCAGCTCCACTCTTTGTTGATCTGCTATTGGAACGACGTGGCACGCTGCCGCCCGAAGGCGGGGTGGTAACAACCACGATCGATCTCTCGCTGAACCAATGGATCGAGCAAGTGATCGCTCGCCAGTTGCAGACGCTCGCCGACAAGAATGTCACCGCAGCCGCGGCGGTGGTTATCCATAATTCAACCGGCGAAGTATTCGCTTTAAGTGGATCGGGCGACTATTTCGAGCCTGGCATTGGGCAAATTAACGGCGCCTGGAGTGCGCATTCCGCCGGTTCGGCGCTAAAGCCTTTTACCTATATCTGCGCACTCGAACGTGGCGCATTTCCCGGCACGGTGGTCCCCGACGTGCCCACGGATTTTCCTACCGAGACCGGTCTGTACCATCCGAATAACTATAATCACAGGTTCTATGGGCCGGTTACCCTGCGGTTTGCTTTGACGAATTCGTTGAATGTCGCAACGATCAAAGTCCTGGAACAAGAAGGTGGCCCGGAGATTCTTTATTCTGCGCTTCAACGGGCCGGGATCACCACGCTAGAACACCCGGCGGCGTACTATGGTTTAGGACTAACTATTGGTAACGGGGAAGTGCGGTTGCTGGAGCTGACCAATGCTTTCGCGTCGTTAGCGCGGCTGGGCGTTTATAAGCCGTTCCGGTTTTTGAAAGCGAGCGAGAACGAGCTGGAACGAGCGCGAACGAGCGTGAACGTTGCGAATGCAAACGCCGATGGAACGTTCCCGGCGCTCTCGCTCGATCACGCTCGTTCTCGCTCGTTGTCCAAGCGCATTTTTGATGACCGGGCGGCGTATTTGCTGGCGGATATGCTCAGTGATAATCAGGCTCGGGCCGGAACATTCGGTTTGAATTCTTATCTCTCGTTTGATTTTCCGGTCGCGTGCAAGACGGGGACGAGCTCTAACTATCGGGATAACTGGACCATTGGCTTCACGCCGGAATGGACTGTTGGAGTGTGGGTAGGGAACCCGGATAATTCGGCAATGCGTGGCATAACCGGGGTCACCGGCGCTGCTCCTATCTTTCATGAGATCATGATGAAACTTCATGACCGCTACGGAACCAGCTGGTATCAGGCGCCGCCTGGGGTTGAGCGCTGCTACATCGATCCGCTTACCGGGCATAGAGTTTCTGCCGATCAGCCTCGTGCCACGGAAGAGGTCTATGCCTCTCCCCCCGAGCCGGCTCGTCCTGAGGATTATGACAGTGCTGGTCGAGTGCGTTTATCGGAGGTGTACCAGGCATGGATCGAAAGCGACCAGAACACCTTGGGCGATCTGTTAGCCGGAGGGCGCCTGGCCAGGCAGCTTCGAATCCTCGAGCCCGCCCCTGGCGCCCTTTATTATCTTGATCCGGATCTACCGGCAAAGGATCAACGGCTGGTCCTACGAGCTGATTCGACCGGCCAGGTCCAATGGAGTTCGCCTACCTTGGATTGTCATGCCGAAGGGACTCGGGTCACGATCGGATTGCGCGAGGGACGGCACGAGATTGCCGCTCGAGATGCGGTTACCGGTGAGACACTCACGACTTGGATTGAGGTAGAGCCGTGGTAGCCGGCTGGCGCCGCCAATGGAACGAATGCTAGGTGGAAGCCGTTGACCGAATGAATGTTTGGTCAACCTTTACCTGGAACTGGCTCTAACAGACGGAAAGTAAACAGGTGGAGTAGGTTACTACATTTCAGGCACGTCAAATCGGTTTACTAGTTAACATTCTCTACCGACTGACAGTCGAATCGACTTTGATCTGATCACAAATACTAACTGCAGCCTGTCCCGGTTTTTGAGAACTTGCACTTGTTAGTGGGAACCACATGGCGCCGAACGAAGCGCCGCTTAGAAAGATCTTGCTTTGAGGTAATAGGCCTGAATATGATCCCGGCCGGAAAGAAAGTCCGCATCCATTCTGAAATGAAAAAATTAATCCGGCTTCTTGGATCTGCGATTCGCTGTTTCATGATGTCAGTAGCTGCTAGCATTGCCATAGGCAGTTTCGTTTCTACGAAGGCGGGAGCAAAACCACGGGATACCGTCATCGCGACAATCTCGTTGAACGGCAGTCTGTTTCCGGAAAGCATTGTGATGAATCCGAAAAAGCGAGAGGCGTACGTCAGTTCTAGGGACGGATACATTTATGGTATCGATACCGCAACCAATACCATCTCCTTCACCTACCAATCGGTGAATCCTTTTATGTCTATGGATATCTCGCCGGACGGTCAGACCCTCTACGTAGTAGAAATTGGTGCACCACCTACAGTACAAGAGAGTCTGGTACAGTTTTCCATTGCGAAACAACAGGAGATTGGCAGTCTTCCGGTCGGGGACGCAGAAATTCCGGCAGTTAGTCCGGATGGCTCGCTGGTTTACCTACCGGATCCCAGCGCAGGCGGCGGCATCAGCGGCGTGCGCGTTTTCACCACTAATCCTTTTTCACAAACGGGCACTCTCGGCAGCTATGAGGATCCGATACAAGCTGTGTTCACTCCAGACGGAACGCACGCGTACATCACCTTTCTCGGCATACAGCCTACGGCCGGATTTCTAAATTATGTTGATGTTGCCACCGGATCGTGGACTAGGATCAAAGGTGCAAAGTTCAACAGGCCATTTGGCATCGCGATGTCTCCGAACGGCGGCACGGTCTATGTGACTCAGTCGGACTCATTCAATTCAGCAGGAGCCGAGCAAAAAGGCGTCGTGATTGTTAATACGGCTTCGAATAAGATCAGTTCCTGGGTATCCGTGGTAGCGCCGGGAGCTAATGCCCCTAACTATGCCTCCCTTACAGGAGTACCTGCGATCACTCCGGACGGAAATTATCTGTACGTGCCGATCCCTTACACAACGTACACAGATCCCGCGACTGGAAACACAATTACTTATGATGCTAAGACCGTTGCGGTGATCAACACAGAAACCCGGAAAGTAATCGATCAGATGACCATTGAATGGGACCCGCAACAAGTAGTCATAGGGCCGGCCGGCAAACGTGCTTACGTTCTGTCTGTGCTGTACGGCGTCGCCACTGTTTCGGTGATCGACATTGCAGGGGGTTGAATGCCGGTAGATCCGGATCAAAATAATAAAGGGCGCCAGGCGCGGGCTCAAGGATTTGAAGCAAAGGATCAGCGGCTGGTACTACGAGCAGAATCGGCCGCAAGGTCGAATGGAGTGCGCCTACCTTGGATTGTCATGCTGAAGGAAGTCAGGTCACGATCGGATTGCGCGAGGGACGGCATGAAATTTTGGCACGAGATAGTTTGACCGTTGAGACAGGCGCAACCTGGATTGAGCCATGGTAACCCGACTGAGGGTCTCTGCGCACGTTTTCTGGGCGGCAACCATCGGTGTGTAATTGGACAGTCATTGGATTACTAATTAGCTAATAAACCGTTGTCTACCATGGCTACTCGTAAGTGTTGGTAGCAGGTACTAAACTTTTCGTATTCCGATTTCGAGACCGGAAGCGCGGTGTTGGCTTTGGGCTAACCCCGAACCTGCGAATTCCTAACTCTTATTCTAAGGGCGCCGTCCCTCGACGTAGAGCGATTCCCAAGATCTGCCGGGCAAATCCTTGATGATCTGCGGATCGCTGCCTTTCCCAAACTCGACTTCAGCGACATCGACAAAGCCGATATCGCGTAAGACGCCACAGAAAAGCTTCCCGTCCCAGGCCGAACGATGGCCCCATCCTTGGGTAACGTTTGAGATCGCTGCTGGTCCACGCTGAAAATCGCCAAATTTCTGGTCGGACGGCTCGTCGCGATAGTAGGCAATGTACTTCGAGACGTCCGGCGTCACGATCCTTATCCAAGCGCCTGGCTTCAGGATGCGGAATACCTCTTTAAGGGCGTGGATATCCTGGGCATATGTCAGGTGTTCAAGGCAATGCTCAGAGAAGACGCCGTCCCAGTATCCGTCCGGGCAACGGATCGGTTTGGTCAAATCGAGCATCCAGTCGGGTACGTAGTCACGTTTCCCTAGGATATCATGGAAGTTGTAGAAATCGGCATTTATCCAGCCAGGGAATTTAACGTTGCCGCAGCCAAGATGGAGCAGTTTTGGGCCGTCTCCACGGACCGGAGGTAAACGCTTGAATATAATCTCGCCCACGAAGCTTTCCACGTTGAGAATGATCTCTTTGAGGACATTGCGGTTAATAAACGGTTGGGAGCCGATCAGACGGCTCTGAAGCTCGGTCATTTTTTGGTCCACGTCCTAGAATATCGGCGGAGGCTAGCCGATATTGGCGTCTGCGCCAATCCTTTCAGCGCCTGCTCTAAGAATCGGCGTGTGCCCTGCATTTGTCGCGAAAGCGCACTGATCTTCACTAGAATAGTCCCTGGCCGCTTGATGGTTGAAGCTAAATAAGCTTAGGCTCGTGAAACCTTTGGTCGTTTATATATGAACAGTCAGCTCCGCGCAATTGTCCAAACGGTCGCACCAGCGCTTGTATCTCATTACCGGTCTCGTCGCATGCGAGCCTATTTCCGCCGGCGGTTTGGGCCACTGCAGGTGGAAGCTCACCGAATACTTTTCCAAGGTGCGGCGCCTGCGGTTTTGTCCGGTCCTTTTCGCGGGATGCGCTATCTGAACGAAACTGTCTGGGGTCCGATCACTCCGAAGTGGATCGGAAGCTACGAGACAGAGCTTCACAGCGTTCTAGAAGAGGTTGTGGCTGCGCAGTACGCGCAGATTATCAATGTGGGTTCTGCGGAGGGCTTCTACGCCGCCGGACTCGCCTTACGCATCCCTCATGCTCGGGTGATTGCGTTTGACCTTGACCCAATTGCCAGGAGACAGACTGTCCGCCTCGCTTCGTTAGCCGGTGTAGGCGATCGCGTCAACGCTCGCGGCAATTGTACGCCCGCAGTTCTGAATCAACTTCTTGTCGATCAGGCGCTACTGATGATGGATGTGGAGGGAGCCGAATATCATCTCTTAGACCCAGCGGCAGTGCAGAATCTTCGGCATGCCGCTCTTCTCGTAGAGGTCCACTCGAGCCCTCCATTCGATTTACCGGCCGTCGCTGAATCTTTGCATGCTCGACTGGAAGCCACTCACAACCTGCGCTGGCTCAGTTCTGAAAGCAGAGACACTCTGGTGGACCGATATAGATTCCTTTGGGACGGTAAAATCAGCGCCGCAAGGTTCGCCGAATACTTAGACGAGGGACGAACAGAGGCACAGCGTTGGATTTGGGCTAAACCCAAGACGGGGAATTCCTGAGGCGTGAATGCCTGGGAAATCGTTTACCGACTCGAGGCAAATTTCTAGTATCTTAGGAAACGCGGTCTGACTCCGCTAAAATGTATGATCCCAGGCGCTCCCGGGTATGATGTTCGAGCACATGTTTCCTGGCTGCTCGCGCCATTTCGGTCAAGCGCGCTTTATCAGCAAGGGCCGTTTTTACCTTTTGCAGAAGATCGTCTCCTTCCATCCCGTAGTAAATGCAGTGAATTCCGTCAAGTAAGGGAGCATGACGTCGAACGCTGGGGTAATTAATCACCGGAACGGAACCGGCCAGGCAAACTTCATAATGACGATAACAATCCCACCCGGAACCTTCCGGTGACCATACCAGCCAGGAAGCCGACAACGCTTCATTGAATTTTGGTCGGGGCAGTCCTCCTTCCGGTAGGTAAACCGCATAACCTTCTGCTTTCAGTTTGTGTAGCCATTGCAGGCCTACTTCCCGCACCGTTGAATGGTCGGTGTGCCCTGCAAAAAAAATATCATAACGTTTTTCAATGAAGCCGTTGCCGTCCTCACTGAGTTGGGTATCAGTCAACCGCTCGTAAGGAATGCCCAAGGATATCGGACGCAATTTCTCCACCATCCTTTGGAATCGAGGTGTCCGCATCATGGCCTGGTACTCGCCATGCGGCTGGGCTCGTGCCAAATTGGTCCAGGCGTTTTGGGCCAGCTCGCGTTTGAAGTAGAGGTGGCACTGTTCCAATAAACGCAGGTCGCGACGGTCGAGAATTAATTCGTCTTCGAAATCGACAATCACCAGTTTGGCCGAGTGTGAGCGGCGCCTAACACAGAAAGCCATGAACTGCCGCATTACCCAGCGAAGAACATTCGTGATAAAGGGTTTATTTTTGCTCCAGGCAAAGCGTCCGAAAGGCCGGCACACAATCAGGCCGTATTCAGGGCGGCGAATCTCCGTCAGTAACGATAAAGCCTGTTTAAAAGCCTGTCTTAGCCTGGCTACCGTGCCCGCAGCCGGCAAAATCGAGAACCGGGTGTCGACAAAGCGAACCTGGTCGCTCAGGGCAACAGACAGGACGCGCACAATGCCGATTTCCAGGATTTTAGTGGAGCGAGAGTTAGGCTGTCTCATTTCTCAATTCCAAAAAAAGTCTGGCATGCCGTGTGCCCACGCCAAGTTGGCGGGAATGAGCCTGGCGTTTTCCAATAGTCGAATACTTCTGCGATGTCACTCCAATCCAGTGCTCCGCCGGGAAGCTCACTATTGTAAAGCCTAAAGCCGAACCGGCAGCGACCGGAGTCCGGGTTGAAAAGCGCGAGTTGCCGGCGCGGGATTTTGATTTCGTACAAAGTCACTTTATTGATGTTGTCCCGGCTGATCAGGATCAGGCCACTCGGTACCGGACCGATTCCTGGCACCGTCTCGGTTTGATAGCCGTTTCGGCGGGGTGTGTCGGGTCCCCAGATCCGAATCAGTTGGTCACCTTGGGCTGAAGTGTGCGCAACATAGGAGTAGTCGGTGTCGTAAAATACTCCCTTCCAGGCCCAAGGATCGTCTAGTTGCCGGCCGGTGAATGGCACTCGCTCCCTGAATCCAAACGAGAATTGAAACACGTTTCCACATTCTGTAACAAACCGGAGACCGTTCGGCACACCCTGCAAATAGGGTAAGGTCACAGTTTTGTCGCCTAAGGTTGCGGTGAACGGTAACCCGGCGGTGCAACGGAAATGCTCTTCACGGATAGCTGCACCGACGTAGACGAAATCGTCGTCGTAAGCGGTGTATATCCGTCCGCCAATCTCCGCGGTCTGAGCGGACTTTTCCGGTTGAGTCGGGTTCTGCAAAGCGCTGGCGTCCGCGTCGGTTGGTTGGAGCCACTCGCTGTCGACCGTCACTGGGGTTAAACCGTCCCAATCCGAGATAGCGCTGGTTAGATCAATGGTTCTCTTTTCGAATCTAGCCACGGCAATCGTCTGTTCTTGGGAGATCGTTGGCTGGGTTTCACCCGCGTCAGCTTCGGTGTTGTCTACGCTAGTTGTGATCTGGATGGGATAACGATTATCCGGGCGAACTGCGACGGTTGGCCATGGCATCGCGACTTCGGCTAGTTCGCCCGGCTCGATACTGAAACGGGTTGAAAACGCTTCGGTTGTTCCTGTCACCCGGAGAACGAGGGTCCCATTCAGCCGCCGGTTGATCTGGTTTTGCATCCGCACGATCAGATCCTGCTTCTCGGAAGCCGGTCTTTGTAATGAAAGAGCGTACAAATTCAAAGGGGTCACTTGGCGGATATTCCCTTCTCGTATCCGGTCACGCAGGGCCAGCAGGTCTAAGGAATCGGAGGTGACGTATACCGGGTTGGCAGAGAGAGGCAAAATAAGCTGGCCATCCGAAGCAGGGATTTCCTCGCCCATCATGTCATAGGCTTGCAAGGTTGCCGCGTTCGCAATGACCAGCTCGCCTTGAGTATCAAGCCGTTCTGCCGATTGACCGGTCAGGCCCCAAATCACCGCAACTTTAGTAACGTCTTGGTCGCGATCGGGCGGCACAGCTACGCTCCAGCGCGCCTTAAGCTCAGAGCCCCGTGGCAATGACTCGATGGCGGCGGTGGCGAACTTGCGATTGGCGAAGACTCCTCCCCAGAGCAGTTCCTGACGGGGCCAAATATCAACCAGCGGAACTCGATCCTCGAGAAAGTGGGTCAAGACGGCAAAAGCAGTATTGCTCCTCGTCCAGTCCGGCCCATAACCGATATCGGATTGAGCGTTCCCCATGAAGAGACCCGCTAATTCCGTAAAGGTGTAGTATTGGACCAGTTTCTGCGCGTTTTCGTTGTTATTATACGGCGCCGGGTCGGATGATGATCTCTTATACGCGGTTCCACCTTCGGTGAGATAAGCGTACGGTAGCCCTAGGTCCCGCGCAGTGAGACCGGTTTCATCGATCGTACGGAATACGTCACCGCGGCGAAAATTCTTTTCGAGAACACCGTCGGCGTATGGATGATTGGTTATCCCGTCGAGCAGCCCTTCCCAACAATCTGGGAACGGTTCAATCTCATCGCGAACGAAGGCGACACTGTTGCCGGCCAGGAGGCGATAGTGGGGATTGACGGATAAAGCCATTTTGCACCAATCCCGCTGGAGTTGCCTGTACGCGTCCGGTGTTCCGGCCCAAGTCCAACCGAAGATCCAAGGTTCATTCCAAAACTCGAAGGTCGTGATCTCCGGGTAATGTTTCAAAATGGTCTCCCAGGTTTTGATAAAGCGCTCATTATCGCTAGGAGGGCCGTACATGCTGAGTTGCCCAGCCAACGGGGTCCGATCGAACACGCCAGCCCCGCCGAGTGCATTGCCGGCGATGGGGAGAACCCACAGTCCATGAGTGCGCATTTCTCTCCACGCCGTGTCGATACCGTCGAAGTCGAGTGGGACGGCTTCTCCGGGCGGAAATTCTTTTGGCCACTCCGTGCTATTCGTCGCGACGCTTGGCGCAAAATGGGTCCGCTGGACTTTCAGGCCGATGTTTTCGAGGAGCTGCAGTTTCTCCCCTTCTTGAGGCGGGACGTTGCTCCCGAAAAATGAATCCGGCCTAACACCCGGATAGGGCGGCCAGACGATCCCGAGATCGATAAACCGCCTGATTGTCTTAACGCCGTCACTGACCGTGGCGTAAATCTGGCGGTAGCCGATCGACTCTGCCAGAGGGAGTTGTACCGAGACGGTCGAACTGTCGGCCGGTACATGCAAGTTTACCGGAACTAGAGCCTCCGCCTTTGCCCGGTCCAGCGCGTCATACACTTCAAAGCTCGCGACCAGATCATGACTATCCGAATCCCGGCTCCAGCCGATGATTTCAAGAACCGGGTGGTCGATACCTTGCCGAAAAATTCGATAGGCTCCGCCGGTCACCTGAAGACTGACTTCGAAACCCGCTTCGGAACAGAAGGCCGGCTGGAAGGGCCATAGGACCAGACCCAATAGAAATAGGTATTTGATCCAGGTAGCTAGGATATGCATAGGGTCGCATCCGGGGGCGCCGTACCAGTACACATTGGGCCGGCTGCTGACAATGCTGAGGCAGGCGAATAGCGTCGGGATCGGCGTGACTTTGTCTCCGTCCACGCCCGGGTCTAAGCCCTAGGAAGTGGCTCAGAGTTTTGCGGAATGGTCTGGCGAAACGGTTCCGCAAAGATCTCCCGGTTGACTTTTCAAGTGGCCGGCAATAACAGATTTCGCTCATAGCGAACGTGAGGCTGATGTCAAAATACCGCGAAATAGCCAAGGACCTGGTCTCGTTTTTTGAAGCGTTTGTCCGTCACCCGACAGAGTGCCTTCGCATCATGCGCCCCTTGCCTGCCATCGTTGCCGGTGCGCTAAACGCCAAAGATTGGCCTAGGAATATCTCCGACCAGCCAGGAAAAGTCTCCCACGGCGACCCGGCCCAAGGGCATACACAGAATCCGTTAGGGGTGTACTTTGAATCTCACGAAGAAGGGCGGGGGATCTTGAAGTGGCTGCACTACTTTGACATCTATCACCGCTACTTTCAGAAGTTTGTGGGGCAAGAGGTGCACATCGTAGAGATCGGAATCTTTAGCGGTGGCAGTTTGGACATGTGGAAGGAATATTTCGGCCCCAAATGCCGAATCTACGGCGTCGATATCCACGAAGAATGCAAGGCCTACGAGGATAGCCAAACCAAGGTATTTGTGGGAGACCAGGCCGACCGATCGTTCTGGGAAGGTTTCAAGAAAAATGTACCTCGGGTTGATATTGTGATCGACGATGGCGGACATTTACCCCACCAGCAAATCGTCACCCTGGAAGAGTTGCTGCCTCATGTTCAACCTGGAGGCGTGTTCTGGTGTGAAGATATCCTGGGGATCCACCAACGGTTCGTTGCGTATTTGTACGGTCTGGCTGACCGACTGAACGCATACGGTATCAAGCCGGATGGGTCCGAGGTCGATCCATCGGAATTTCAAAGATCGATCTACGGAATCCATCTTTATCCCTTTGTGGCGGTAATTGAGAAGGCTGAGGTGCGGGTCGAGCGATTTGCTTGCCCGGGACATGGGACTGAATGGCAGCCTTTCTCCGTAACGGCTTCGGGATTGCCTGGGTGAGGCTGACGTCGACATTGATCCGTCAACCTCGCAGTTCCTTCTGAAATGCCCGAGTCGCTCGGGTCAATCTGTGGAACCACGTTTTGAACGAGCCGTTATTCTGTGCATCCCGCTGACGCTTTGCCGCTGCCTGCTCCTCCCACGCCCGACGTTCTCCATCGGTTAAATAGTTCGTAAATAATCGGTTAATGGGCACATCACCAAAAGCGACCCCAGCCCAGTGAATCAAGTACGGTTTCCGCGACTCTTCCTTCCAATAGGCTTCAAAGTGGTCATCTGTATAAGAACCGGCCCAAGTCGATTCCATTGAGACGGGCGGCAGAGTGAGGTTATGGATGGGAACTCCGGATAGATTCACTAACAGAACGGTCCCTGGCTGATCGTGAAACGGGAACTTAAGACAGGTGTCGACGAATCTCGGGTCGCGACATCGTTCGTTGAGTTCTTTCCAGGGGTAAAGAACCTGGTCACAGGCAAATTGGCCGGCATTAAAGACTAAGGCTTGCCAGCAAGTAGACTTTTTTTTCAACACCTCTAATGAGGTCTCCGTATAAGTGTGGTCCGGGTTACCCCAATGTCCGCACGACGTGATGAATCCCTCTTGTTCGGCGAGCACTTCTTCAGGATTACGCAAAAAAATTACATCGGAATCGACATACTGGAAGTTGCCAGTAGTAAAGCATTGGTATTTTGCGGTCATCGGGTGAGCGCCATACTCTGTGAGCAAGCTTCTGACTTCGGGCAGTTCCCACCAGATGGCATTTGCCGGGAGATCGAACCGCCGGTTGTCGTAAGGAATAACCCAGAGAGGCAGGGTGCATCCCGTGGCTCGCAGGGAGCGTTCCATGGCTGAGAACTGCACCATTACATTTTGGTTTGCCAGAGTAATGACCTTTTCTAATTTCATATTCGCATCACTGCTCCGCAGGCAGGAACGGCGTCGTAACCTGCTCTTAATCTGTGTAATCTGGGGATCTTAAATTCGAGTTTTGAATTAACGGCTGAAGCATTCCAGAACTTCGGTGACTCTTTGAGCAAATCGGTCTGGCGTGAACCTTAAAGCCCGTTGCCGAGCAGCGGCTCCGAATCGGGCAGCGCGGCCCGGGTCGGATAGATAACTTAGCACGGCTTCTGCCAACGCAGCCGGGTCGTTTGCCGGCACTAGCAGACCGTTTTCTTTATCTTGGATAATCTCTTCGGGTCCGCCAGGCTTAGTCGCGATCACCGGTTTCCCCAGGGACATCGCCTCAACGACCACGATGCCAAACGGTTCGCGTTCCGACGCGTGAACGAAGATATCCATTGCTTGCATCCATTCGGGCACGTTCTGCTGGGCGCCGGCGAGTACCACTTTGTTGGTTAAACCCAGCTCTTCGACTCGTTGCTTAAGCCAGCCGGCATATTCGGGCTCGAGATCGTGAGGTCCGCCGACGATCACTCCTTGGCACTCCGGATTCACGTTAATTACCTTGGCCATGGCTTCCGCAAACACATGCATTCCTTTCCATCGCTGGAGCCGTCCGACGATCCCAATCAATGGTTTGTCCGGGTCGAATCCGAAACGCTGCTTAAGTTTGAGGACGGAGAGATCCCTAGCTGGTTCGAAGCGGGTGATGTCCGCGGCTAAGGCCGCAGCGCGAACCAGATAACGCACTTTTTTTTGATGTTCGCGGGCAACAAAGTCGGAACATCCCAGGGCTCCGACAGCAGGCAAGGCCCGGCAAATTTGATCGATCATGCTGCCGTCGGGGAGCCCCATCTGATAGTACGCCGCGGGAATACGAGTGATCATTCCGGCAGTGCCTCCGTAAAGGTGACCCTTGATCATCCAGCTTAAGATGATCTTTGGCCGCTCGTGTCTAGCGATAGCGACGATTTTTTGAACGGCTCGGATCCATCGCGGAATCTCTCTGAGCCGGCCGGCGTTGATCTTAGTCACTGTCGCATCGCGGGCGGCCAGCGCTTCTGCGAGAGGACCTTCCTCAAGAATCAGAACGTGAGGACGGAGGCCATCAGTCACCCGGTAAGTGACATATTGCAACAGAGCTTCTTCTGCGCCTCCGCGATCTTTACCGGAGGGCATGACGATCAACTCGGGCGACTTATTCATCGTCTGTTGTCTTGTTCGGAGATCCCACCACCTCCTCCAACATCGCAATAAGGCGTCGTGCGATCACGGGCCACGCAAAATGCTCGTCATGGAGCTTCGCCAGGTCTGTGCCGAGATCTGGGTTGAGTAAGCATCGTTCCGCCAACGCTTCAGCGGCGTCCAAGAAGCGGTTCTCGTCGTCGGCTGGTGCCAACGCTAATGCTGGACTGCCAAGCTCGCGCAGAAGTCGATCGCTCTCGGGTCGAACGGTGGAGCAAACGGGTAAGCCGTGCTGAAAAGCGGCGATGACAGAGCCGCGCCTGGTGGAGATGCCGTCTGTTAAGGGCGCAAGAAAAAGGTCCATCGCGCGGAGTCGTAGACTAACTTCAGCTCCAGGAAGGCTGGGATGGCAGTCGACGGGGACACTGCCGCAGACAGCGGCTAGTTCTTTTCCGATTTGTCCGACGCTCAACACTCGCGTTTGACCGTGTCTAGCATAGATCCGTTTGGCGGCTGCACCGACCCAGTCCGTTCTTTTGCTGCCGTGACTAAAACCAAAGACGCCCAATATTAGCGCATCTGCCGGCAGCCCTAATTTTGCTCGAGCTTCGGCCTTTGCTAATTGGCTGCGAGGTAAATTTGGACCAACCGGTAGCACGAAACACGGTCTCTTCGTCCAACGACGCACTTGAGGTACCCATCGCTCCGTCGAAACAAAATGACAGCGGCCTGCTCGAACCAGGAGCGCAAACTGCGGGTATTGCCAGAGACGCATAACGGTGTATCGCCATGGCCATAGAGGAACGTAGGTCTCGTGAAACATCAAAGCGATCGGTATCGAGGCGCTTCGGAGGGCCGGGACTAATCCGGGAGAGAGCCCCCAACGGCCAAACGAAAAGGGATTATACTGAACGATCAACCAATCAAATCGCCCAGTTTTTCGGATCGCCCGGGGAAGTTCGCTGATGGTTTGCGGCTTTAAGGGATCGAAACAGCAAACCACCTCAACATTGGCCGGCTTGGGGCGATCCTGGGGAAAGCTAGTGAAAACGACAACCTCGTGGCCTAGTTCTGCCAACGCCTGAGACAGCCACCAGCTGTAGTCGCCGATGCCGTCGAATTGAGGGGGAAAAGCTCCGGAAAGCAGCGCAATTCTCATTCGCCGGAACGGTTAGTCGTTGGCATTGGTCGTTCCACTAATTCCACAAGCCACAGGGTTTCGCCGCATTCTCAAAAGAAAGATTGATTATCTTTAATACAGTTACTATCACAGCTCTCAAGATTTTCAGAACGGGTACGAGAATCCAAACGCGGATCAGAATGATTGTTGTTGAGTCTAAGGGAACCGATGGAGAGGTGAAACGCGCTCTCGGCTGCTTAGCTGTGACCTGGCATGGGCTGTGATCTCTGATCCACAAATTCTCTTTATCGACTACACCGGCGAGCTGGGCGGTGGCCAGCTCTGTTTGGCGGATTTGGCCATTCATCTCCGGAATCGCTGCCAGGTTTTTCTGTTCGAATCCGGTCCCTTCCAAGAGCTTTTGGAGAAAAACGGCGTTACTGTCCGGTTGCCAAAAGGGACCTCTGGAACCTCTCCGACCTTGTCGGTCCGGAAAAAGTCGGGAGGGTTCGCCTACTTAGCAGCGTTTCCGGTGCTAGTATCCCTGGTTGTTAGTCTGGCTCGCGCAGCCAAAGGCTTTGATCTGCTTTATGCGAATACCGCGAAAGCACTGATGGTTGCGGTACCGGTGGCGTTGCTGCTGCGCAAGCCCCTCTTGTTTCACTTACACGACATTATCGGGGCAGAGCATTTCAGCCGGCTTAACATGTGGCTGTTGGTTACGGGTGCAAATTTGGCGAAAGGCATAGTGGCCAATTCTGAGGCCAGTGCCGCCGCCTATCGGAACATCGGGGGCAAGAACCGAAATTTGAGGGTCATTCCGAACGGATTTGCTCTGGAAAGATTTGATGTCGATGTCAGTGCACTCAGCCAACCACTGCGAAAATCACTCGGTGGCGAAGAGAAGCCGTTGATCGGCATGTTTGGCCGTATCGCAGCTTGGAAGGGGCAGAAAGTCCTGGTCGAAGCTTTAAGCAGACTGCCCAATGCCAACGGGGTCGTAGTGGGAGATGCTCTTTTTACCGATGAAGACCTGGAGTACAAGCGTGAGCTGGTGGTTCTGGTTGAAGAATTAGGCGTCAATAATCGGGTGTATTTCGCAGGGTTTCAAAGCGAAGTCCTGCCGTACTTAAAGGCGGTCGACGTCGTTGTTCATTGTTCGACCTCGCCGGAACCATTTGGGCGGGTCATTGTTGAGGCTCAGTTAGCGGGTAAACCGGTCATCGCGACCAGGGGGGGTGGCCCTTCGGAGATTATTGAAGAACGGGTAACCGGAATTCTGGTTGAGCCAAACGATCCGTCGGAGCTGGCGAATGCAATTCAAGGATTACTAGAAAAACCAAAATGGGCCAAAGAACTGGCGGTAAATGGGCGACAGGCAGCCGTCCGACGGTTTGGCTTGGACAGTGTTCTTAAGGAATGGACAGCGTTTACTGTCGGGAATGTGCAGCCGGAGCGAACGGGACCAGTACTAGGGCGTTCCGCGGCCACTAAGTCGTCTCGACATGATGAAACAAAGAATTAATCCCGCCGGAGGAGAACTGCGTACGAGCATCTTGGCAAGGAGGAGGAGAGCACAAAAATGCGCTTAACAATCGTTCATGACTACTTGATTCAAATGGGAGGGGCCGAGCGTCTCATAGCGGCGCTGGTCAACGCATTCCCAGATGCGCCCATTTACACCAGCGCGACGGATTATGAGGCGTTGAAGTCTTTCCCTTCGCTGGCGGATAAGGACATACGGAATAGCTGGATGCAACATTTCCCCGGGATTCGACGACATTTCAAAGCGCTCTTCCCGCTCTATCCATTTGCGTTTCGCTCTTTTCCTCCCGTGGAAGCGGACGTGGTCCTGGTCAGCAGCAGCGGTTTCTCCAAGTGGATCCGGGTCGCGGACTCGGCCAAGACAGTTTGTTATTGCTACACTCCGCCACGTTTTTTCTGGTATCCCGACGACTACCTGGAACGCGAATTGAAGAGTCAGGTGCTAAGAAAAGCGGCCGGTGCTTTCCTGCGCATTCTGCGAGATCGGGATTACCAGTGTGCTCAGAAGATGGACCGATTCATCGCCGTGTCTCGTTACATTCAGCGACGAATCGCCGATTGTTATGGCCGGGAATCAACCCTGATCTATCCGCCGGTTAACGTTGATCGGTTTTCTGCCGACGCGAAATTTGGCGATTATTACTTGGTCCTGGCCCGACTAGTGGGTTACCGGCGAATTGACGTGGCGGTTCGTGCGTTTAATCAGCTCGGCGAGAAATTGGTGATCGTGGGGGATGGCCCGGATCGCGCTCAGCTAGAGGCTATGGCGGGTCCTTCAATCTCGTTTTTGGGCCGGGTATCGGATCAAGAAGCGAAGCATTATTTAGAGAATTGTCGCGCGCTGATTTTTCCGGGGTTGGAGGATTTCGGCACGGTGTCACTAGAGGCGCTGGCCGCCGGAAGGCCAGTGATTGCGTATGGGGCCGGTATCGCTCTTGAGACTCTTGAACCGGGCGTTACGGCGGTGCTATTCGACGAGCAGACTCCGGAGTCGTTGGCGGAAGCAGTCTTGCGGTCACAGAAGATTTCGTGGGACAGCCAAACCATTCGCGAGAAAGTGCTCAGCTTCAGTCGAGAAAGGTTTCTTCAGGAGATGAAGGAATACATCGGGGCTTTTTATCAGGAAGGCCCGGCGTCAGCGGCAAGCTTGGGGAACGGAGTCAACCCGCTCGAGACTGAGGTATTGTAGTGTGCGAAGTAGGAGTGAGAATCCAAAACTCAGGGGGCGGGATGAATCGCTCACCTTGGCGGCTGAGATAAGAGTAATTTAGACTGACTATAATTCGGTCATTGCCCCTGATTTTCGAGACCGCCTTGCCTGGGATTCTTGTTTGGCAAACATTGACTAGTAATCCTTCGAGTTAACCGACCCTCGAGGTAATCGAGCGCGCCGCTGTATTCAGACTTCTGGATTTCTGGCTCCCGCTTGGACCGTCTCAAACTTTCCAGAAAAGAAGTATTGCCTAATCCAACTAAAATTACTACAAGATGAATCTGCAAACTTCTAGAGGTGATATTTGATGACGCGTAATATTTCTAAGTTATTGTTGGCGGTCACTTTGGCGTTGGCGGCTCCATTGGCGGCGCAGGAAAGTTCTGCTATTCGCTCGGCTTTGGCCAACCAGGACTACGGTCGGGCTCTCGCACTCACCAAGCAAGAATTTGCCACGGTAAGATCAGCAGGCGAAGCCAGCAATCTAATACAAGCGATCATCGCATCGGCTCCTGCGGATCAGATTCCCGCATTAGTGGTGGCAGCGGTGGAAGGTAATCCCGACTTGGGACAAGCAATCATTACTGCTGCGGTGAGCGGCGCTCCGAAATCGGAGGCGTCAGCAATTTTAACTGAGGCTTATTTCGCGCTGGGTCAGAACCCGAGTCCGTTCGCCAATCTGCTAACCTATATTTCGGATTTATTAGCCGGGACCGTTCCGATTAACGAAGTGTTGACCATGCCGTGGTTTAACCCGGCGAATACGATCGGAGTCGGTGTGACATTGTCGCCTTCGACACCAGGATCTAGGTAGTCACGCCACTCATAGATCGGCGGAGCGGGGCGAGGTTTGAGGGAAAACTCCAAAAGAAGGGAGACGCCAGGCCGAGAAGGATCGCTAACCGAGGGTTAGCGACCGGCGGATCTTTCTTGGCCGACCAGCGGTGACTTGTGACGTTTTGTTCTCAAGATTTTCGTATTCTTCGCTTGAGGAATCGGGCCAACCTTTTGGGATTAACCAGCCTGGCGAATCATCCGCTAAGGCCTTCTGTTGAGCTTCTTTAAAGGGGGGGAAATGGTTTATAACCGATATAAAGGGTTTAAGAAGTTCTACTATCTGACACTCGGTGTCGTCCTCAGTGTCAGCTTTTGGCTATGCCTTGGTCTCACCATGGCAATGTTCCATTCCAATGAGCCATATGATTTGGGGCATTACCTATTTTACCAGCTTACGGCTGTCCTGGGACTTCTCTGGGCGAGCATCAATTCGAACAAACTGAACGATGCGATCACGCGTTCGGATCTGTTGGCCAGCCACATTGTAGGCTTAAGAAATGTTGCCTATATCGCCGGTGCCATCTTACTGGCAATGGTGTTACTGAAGGATGCCGGTATTTCGCGTTTGTTCCTGTTTAGTTTCCTCCCGTTCCTTTATCTGGCGTTTTTCATCGCTCATCTCACATTGCCGAAAGTGCTGGTACGCACGCTGTTTTCCGACCGGCACGAACGTAGAGTTTTGCTGGTCGGTTCGTCCCGGAAGGTCGGGGAGATGCAATTATGGTGCCAGCAGACGGCGGAGCTGGGTTTGGATGTGGCAAATTTGTTGGAAGACTCAGAGCAGGTTCTGGGCGCTCCCAATTTGCCGGAGTCAGTTGATTTGGACCGGTTGGAACACACGATCCGTCAGGAAAAGATTCAACAGATCATTCTGTTGGAGTTACCGCCGGAGCAGAGTTATTTGGAAAAAATCGTTAGGTTGACCGATCGCCTGGGGATCCGGTTGTTGGTCGTCAACAATCTACCTGAGATTTTTAAGCGGCCGATCTCCTACTTCAGCCTTTACGGGGTCGAGTTCATCGGAGTGCGGGAAGAGCCACTGGAAGAGCCAATCAATCGGCTTATTAAACGAGGCCTGGACTTGGCGATCAGCATTCCGGTAGTGGTTTTGATTTTGCCGCCATTAATGCTACTGGTTGCGCTTCTCCACCGATTGCAATCACCAGGTCCTCTGTTCTATCGGCAAACGCGCGCAGGATTTTCCAGGGAGCGTTTTAGGATTTTAAAATTCAGGACGATGCACACGCAGGTTCGGTCGGGCAAACAGGCTACGGCAAACGATAGCCGCGTTTTCCGGGCGGGCCGGTGGTTACGACGGAACAGCTTGGATGAGTTCCCTCAGTTTATCAACGTGCTGCGTGGTGAGATGAGCGTGGTGGGTCCGCGGCCGCATATGTTAATCCATGACCGGAAGTTCTGTGCCGCCTTGCAGACCTACCTGGTCCGCAGTTTTGTTAAACCGGGAATCACCGGCTTGGCGCAGGTGCGCGGTTTGCGTGGAGAAGTTACGAGCCAGGAGGCCATCAGCGAGAGAGTGAAGTACGATGCATTTTACCTGGAGTTTTGGTCGATCTGGAGAGACTTGCAGATTTTATTTGAAACGATAAAACAGATCTTTCATCCGCCGACGTCAGCTTACTAGACTTCCAAACGAAGAAGCTCCAATCGACGAAAGCCTAAACGTAAAGTATGCCAGCTGAACAACCCAACGTCTCTTCGAGATTGGGAGCCGACGATGAGACGGTTGTTCGATCGGGTACCGAAAGGAGCGAGCGACGAAGGCGTTCGCGGCGATCTGGCGGTCGCTTTCGTGAGTTCATAGAGGACGTACCGGGTTGGTGGCTGGCCGTTCTTTTAGTGGCAGCGCCATGGGCGTATGGAACCACATTTCCGGAGACTAAGGAGTGGCTGGCTAAAGGGCTTTGTGTGCTAGGAGGAGCGTTCATTTTTTCGTTGCTCCTTAGAGGAAGGGCACTCCGAGTTAGCTGGCTATCGCTGGGACTTAGCTTCCTGATTCTTGGTTACGGCTGGTTCATAACTTGGAACGCCAAGCTTACTTACGACCCGCATCTCTTTTATTTTCATCCCGGGTCGCCTCATCTTCCATCATGGCCGGGTTCAGTGGATCAGAGGACATCGGCTGATCAGATGCTACTGATTACCGGATTGTTCTGCGCTTTTTGGGTGGTCAGTGATCTCTGCACACGCGAACGCTGGCGGCAGCGGTTTTGGTTAGTGTTAAGCCTGGCCGGTGTCAGCATTGTGGTTCTCGGTTTAGTCCAGCGTTTATCGGGCGCGCCGGGTATCTTTTGGCGCACGGACCTGGAATGTGGAAATACCTTCTTTGCTACTTACCGGTATCACGCCAACGCGGGGGCTTTCATCAACCTGATTCTACCCTTTGTGGCGGCCCAGTGCGCTTCCGCTTTTCGGCGGGATGCATCCGGTTTCGGAAAGGTATTTTGGACCTTGAGCGTCCTGGCAGTGATAACGAGTGCCTGCGTTAATCTGTCTCGAGCCGCTACCCTTATCAGTGCCGGTATCATGGCGATATTTTTAGTTTGGCAGTTTTTTGAGATCACGCGGCGCCGAGGCCATGGCTTCAATGCGATGCAGACCGTCGTCGTTTTGGCTATAGTGATTGTTGGCAGCTGGTTAATGGTCCGGGAAGTCGGGTTTAGCAAAGCCTATCAGCATTGGCAGGAGCTCGGCGGCGTGCTGGCGGATAACTTTCGATATGCGGCGTATGATACGATAGAACACCGCGTGCTACCACAGTCCGGTTGGTTCGGTTTTGGTCCGAACACCTTCTCGTTAATATTTCCGTTTTTTACCAACGCCCTAGGGTATCGAATTTGGGGTTATTGGGAGCAAGCGCATCAAGATTATCTGCAGACGCTGGTGGAGTGGGGTTATGGCGGAGCCGTTCTTTGGTTTTTCCTCTTTGGGAACAGTATTGCTAGAGCGATTCATTCCCTTTGGCGGCGCCGGCGAATGTGGGATGGCCGAACCCGGGCGTTAGCCATTGCGGCCCTGCTGGCTCTTGTGTCCGTCCTGTTACACTCAACGGTCGATTTTCCGATGCAGATTGCTTCCTTGCAGCTGTACGTTAGCGTCATTCTGGGTATGGTGGCGGCATTGCCCTATATCGACTCCACGCGTCATCGCAGGTTCAGCACCCTCCCGGGAACGGACTCGATAGAAGAACCAGCGACTGTGAATGGTACGCATCTCGTTTTCGAAGGAAGAAAGGGAGTGATGTGAGCGCGAAAAATCTGTTCTTATTGCTGCTTAGCGTGGCGGTGTCGGGTTGCAGTGGCCATTTGGCCCAGAAAGCGAACGAAAAGGCGCCTGCCGGGCAGGCTCCCGTCGACCGCTCAGCTATCGCCGTAATTCCGAATCCGTACGATGACGACTTGACCTTAGCAACCAAGGCCGCCGATGAGGCCAAGCAGGAGCTGATCAAGCGTGGCTACACCGTGGTGGTTGGTGAAGCCGAGGCGAAACTGATCGCAGTACCCACGGTCGAAACGAATGTGGGTACGTTAGTGAGGCGTAGCTCGGCTCGACCGATCGAAGCGTTATCCGATGCCCACCTCTTTCAGATGGATCGTACCGGTTCAGTAGCCAACAGTCTAGGTTCGCTCGGCCAAGTTTCCGTCGCGGATGGAGGCGGTTTTGTGGAAAAAGGTAAGGATGAGTTGGTAATCGAAGTTTTTCCGAAGGATGCTTGGGACCATGCTTTGATCGTTAATGAACTTCAGCTGCAACCGACATGGAAGATTAGAATGCCACTGCCGGCCGAGCTAAAACCGATCCAAGGCGTACAGATCGCTCATACTGGTCATACCGCTGACACGGATTTTCAGCTTCCGCATTGAAGAAGGGTTGTGCATAAGCGGCGCGTTCTTGTTGTTAGCCACGAGTGTGTAACCCTGCTGAATCAGCAGATTTACGCTGAGGTGCAACGTCTCACCGGATGGGATTTTACTCTATTCCTGCCGGCGATGTGGAAAGATGAATTTGGTAACCTCCTGCCAGCATCAATTCTTCCCGGATTCGATGCAGAATTGTTAGCAGCGCCGGTTCAGCCCAACGCGAATATTATCCTGCATTCATACCGGTTTAATTTTCGACGCCTCTTCAGCAAAAGGGAGTTCGACCTGATTTACGTGAATCATGAGCCGTATGCGATGTCCACAGCACAGGTATGCTGGGCGAATTTACAAAGCGCAAAGCTTCCGTTCGGGTTTCACTCGTGCCAAAACATTTACAAGAAATATCCAGTTCCATTCTCTTGGTTGGAGCGGATGGTTTATCGGTCAAGCAGCTTCGCGTTTCCCATAACTGACGCGGTAGCGAGAGTTCTGCGACAAAAAGGGTTTCAGGGTGACGCTGCGCTTTGCCCATTTCCTTTTGATCCAAGTTTGTATCACCCACTATCAAAGTCGGAACGACAGGAGGTTATCCCTCGTACGGCAAATGAGGTTATCATTGCTTACGTAGGGAGGATGGTTGAGCAGAAAGGTCTGCGAACTTTGGTAGAAGCGGTTGCTCGACTGCCACGTTCAGGCTGGAAACTAGTGGTTATCGGCACTGGTCCGTATGAAACTGCGTTCGGTCAATTGGTGAGCCAGCACGGCTTGGCCGATCGGGTGGTCCGCCTCGGATATTTGGCGCACGATGTGACTCCCCGTTACCTAGGAGCCATCGACATTCTGGTTCTACCGTCTGAGACTCGTCCCAACTGGAAGGAGCAGTTTGGTCGGGTTCTGGTAGAAGCGATGGCATGCGGGTCTGCCGTTGTGGGATCTGATTCAGGTGAGATACCTACCATCATTAAGGCCAGCGGCGGCGGCCGAATTTTTCCAGAGGCAAACCCAGCAGCGTTAGCGGATGCGCTCCAGCAAATGATCAATGATGAAAATCAACGACGAGAATTTGCGCGTGCCGGGCACGATTGGGCAAACAAGCATATATCGCTTCCCGCGGTGGCGACTTCCGTGGCCGGAGCAATGGAGCGCGCTATGGGTGGGCCTTGATTTGTGCTTTCTCCTGGGACGACACGATATACATGAGACTTTTGATTACGGGCGCCCGCGGGTTTGTTGGTTCTAGTCTGGCTCAACGAGCCGCTAAAGAAGGGTTCGAAGTGTTAGGCATTGGTCGAACCGCGCAAGCTCCATTGGATTGGCCAGGCAGTTACGTCTGGGCCGATGTCGCGTTAAGTGACTTAACGCCGATTGTCAACGGCTTCCAGCCAGACCTGGTGGTCCATTGTGCCGGGTCTGCCTCCGTTAGCGGGTCGTTGGCCGCTCCTCTGGATGACCTCAGGGCGACAGTGTTAACCTTCGCTAATACATTGGAAGGGATTCGCCGGTCTGAGGTGAGACCTTTCCTAATTTTTCCGTCAAGCGCCGCCGTCTATGGGAATCCAGCTCAGCTGCCGATCCGCGAAGAGGAACCTTGCCGGCCTATTTCCCCGTATGGATTTCACAAATTGGCGGCGGAACAACTGGTGCACGAATACGTGACCTGCCATCAACTGCGTGCAGTCGTATGTCGCATCTTTTCGCTGATTGGCCAACGACAAAGGCGGTTGCTGTTATGGGATCTTTATCAGCAGTTCGTTGGGCCAGCGAATGAAGTCGTGATGCAGGGTTCAGGCGCGGAAACCCGCGATTATCTGCACATCGATGACTTGGGGGATACCTTTCTGAACTTCCCAGCATATGGAGGTAGGGAACTCCCGAATGGCTCTGTGATTAATGTTGCGTCCGGAGTTGAGACGACTATCGACACCTTAGCTCGGTTGTTGAAGGAAATTCTTGGCAGTAAGAAACCGCTCGTTTTCACAGGGAAACCACGACCAGGTGATCCTACCCGGTGGGTGGCAGATTGTCGCAAGCTTGACCGCATCTACCCAACTCGGCCGGTAGCCAAGCTCGCTGACGGGATAGAAAGAGTAGTAAGGAGCTGGCAGGAGGCGCAGGGGTAGAAATGAGCAATGAGAGGTGAGACGTGACTAGTAATTGGTGGACGAAATCGTGAAGCTAAACCTCAGAGGTCTGAACTATAAACTGCACCGGCTGCTTTCGAAGTCTCGAACGTGTGCAAAACTGTGTGCCCGATTACGAAACCAAGCCAACTGCGTAGTCGCCTACCATTTGGGTGAGAGCTTTGATAGCGCTTCGAACGGGGAGTATCGTCTAATCGATTTGATTGCGCCGTACTGCAGTGCGTTTGTAGACGTGGGAGCCAATGTCGGGCACTGGACCGAATATCTGCTGCGGAACAGTTCGGCCAAGGGAATCCTGTTCGAGCCATCCGAACACTGTGCCGCTTTGCTCAAAGAGAAATTCAAGGACAAGCCTATTACACTGCGCCGGGTAGCCGTGGGCGATAGGAACGGTTCGATTTCATTTGTGGAAGAGGGCGAGTTTGGAGAGTCTTCGTCGGTCGCCGAAACTTATCTCCCATCAGAGCGCCCTGGTGATGCGGTGGTCAAACAAATCCCCATGGTTACTCTCGACGAAGAATTGAAGGCTGAAGATTTTAATATCGACGTTTTGAAGATCGATGCCGAGGGATATGATCTGAAGGTTTTGAAAGGAGCTGAGTCATTCCTGAGAAAAGGAAGGATTCGCTTTGTCCAATTTGAGTACAATTCCAACTGGATCGGGAGTGGCTCCTCTTTGAAGGAAGCAAAGAGCTTTTTAGAAGGCCTAGGCTTTGAGCTTTTGCTGATTCGGAGTACCGGGTTGCATCCGCTGAACTATGATCTTTGGGGAGATTATTTCCGCTACTCCAACTTCTTTGCCTATCGTCCCGAAGATAGAAGCTTGATTCAGCCACTGGTGAGGTCGCAGGTGTAGACGTCTCTCTTACGTTCTGTCTCTTAATTTCTTAGCCGGATTTCCGACCCAGATTTCTCCGGCTGGAATGGAATTAACTACAACAGAACCGGCGCCCACCACGGCGCCGTCTCCTATCTGGACTCCCCTGAGAATGACAGAGTTGACTCCGACAATTACGTCTTTCCCTATGACGATGGGCGCGATCTCCATCGTCTGATCACGCATCGAGCGGCCCTCTATCGCCGTACTGTGATTGTGGTCCGCGAGCACACATCCCGAACCAATGCCAGAGTTATCCCCAATTTCGACTCCGCCTTGAATGTTGAACTCGACTCCGCGACCGATAAAAACATTGTTGCCGATTACGATGCTGGGTCCTGGGTGCCAATAACCATCAAATTTAAAGTAAATATCTGGCTCGAGGATGCACCTGTTCCCAAGTTGGATTTGATGAGGCCAGGGTATCTCGCATCTTGGAACTCGTGTACCAGAGCCGATCTTAGCGCCCCGCAATTGGAGATAGAGCTTCCGGCCGATGGCATGCGGCCCGGGCATAAGAGCGATTCGCCGGACCACGCGTTGGAATACGTTTGTCTTATCGCCAGCCATCATTTTCTAGGAAGAGTACGTGAGATCTCGAAAGCTGTTAACAGGTCCAAATACAGCACTCGGAGTGAACTGAGATCACGAAAACGAAGCAAATTTCTTGGGAATTCAAAGGTCACGATTTTGATCATACGTTTAATGCCCCAAGTATCAGCGAAGATGGGCCTGGCCTGGGGATGTTTCGCGATGAAATAGCGAACACTCTTGGCAAGTGAGATGCAAAATTTAGTCCCTCTTCGCGGTCGCCAAGGATGTTGAGCGCACGCGTCAACGAGAAACTTGCTGGTATGGTCGACCTGCTTCAGACGGAACTGCAGGTCCATGTCCTCCATAGCGGGAAAAGGGAAATTTTCGTCGAACCCGCCAAGATCCAGGAACAATTGGCGTTTGATGCCAAAGTTACATGACCAAAGCAGGCCGCCTTGCAAGTTGAGCGGAGACTCGTGGTCCGAACGAGTCCGGGGATTTGGTCCGCCGATGGTTCGCCCTTCAAACACGCTGTACTCGGGGAAGTTGCGGCTGGCGTCAGTGTAGGCTTCCGCCCAGCCTGGAACTGGAATGCAATCGTCGTCGAGAAAAAGCACCCATTCGCCGCTGGCGTTGCGGGCGCCGGAATTTCGATTGGCGGCGGGCCCGCGGCGCGGGCCCGGGAGCCAACGCGCCCAAGGGAATTTCTCCCGAATAAGTTCCTCTGCACTCGATCGGCTTCCGTCATCGGTAACAATGACTTCGTAGGGGAAGTCCGATTGGGAGGATCCCCCCTCTCCCGGGGAGTCATTGGTTGATGAGCGAATCCCCGAAGCAAGGGTATTTTGGCGCGCGGTGTTCAACGCTTCTAAACAAAGAGTCAGGTCCTGATTTCGATGGCAGGTTGGGACGATGACTGAAACAAGCGGCGCCACACCGGGAGCGTTATCCATGGGCTGACAAAGAAGTCTCTGAGGCATTTAGGCCAAGAGCATCGAAGTGGATTCGGTTGAATACCTCATGGTTGAACTTTTGAGCCTGTTCGAGTTTGCCAGCATTCCCCATGGAGTGTTGTAGATCCGGGTCTTGCAAGAGGGTGACCAATTTCTGCGCCAGTTCTTCCGGGACTTGATTGCCCCAAAGGCCATTCTTACCGTCGATAATAAACTCGCGGCACGCAGGGGCAGTGCCACAAACCACAGGTTTGCCGTAAGACCATGCGTCCACGTAGACGATCCCAAATGATTCATGGGCGGACGGTAAACAGAAGACGTCACAGCCAGCGATAGCGTTTGCCTTACTAATCTCATCCGGGACGCCAATATCCCGCACATTGGCGGTCGGGATTTTGCTAAGGAGGTCTCGATAGGTTTCTCCGCCAGGGCCTGCCAGAATCAGGACAGCGTCAGGTATGGCTTCGAGAACCGAGGGCCACGCTTGGAGCAGCGCGGGATAGCCCTTGCCTGCGTCTCTCCTTCCCAGAAAGAGCGCCGAAGGACGAGTATCCAGGCCCGTGTCCTTGCGAAAACTCGATGCATCGCCGTCGGAACGGCAAGTTGGCGGAAGAGGGCAGACAGAGATTTTTTGCTCGGCCACGCCGAGTTGCTGAAGGAATAGTTTTTCGTTGTTAGTGAAACAGACGACATGGTCCGCTTGGTTGTATAGGCGTCCATCAATGCGGTCACTTCCCCAGGCACCTGGGTGTAGAGCAGGAGTAATCACAAAATGCGCCCGGTAATCGCGAGCCAACTTTGCCATCGCAAAACCGAAGAAATCCCACCCAGTACCGACGTAGTGAATGACATTCGGTGTGGCGATCTTTGGCCGGCGCCAGGCCCGGTGCAGAATCGTCTCTAGGAATCCGTGCAACCATGGCTTGCTCGCGCACCGGTTCCAGAGCGGTTTGCTGAGGCGCCCAAACCAACTCGCTTCGAGTTCAATAATAGGGAAAGACTCGTAACCCTGCGCGGTCGGTAGGGACTCCATTTCGGCCTTGGCGCAGACCACCGTCAGTGCCGCGCGAGTTTTTTGTTGTACGCCCTGAATAACCAGGCGGGTGTAGCCTCCCAAGCCACCTTGATACGTCGGAGCAAATCTACTGGCGATCCAGATCGTCATTCCCTTTAGGTATCGCGATAAATTCTATAAAAAAAAGCTCGAAAAAACTGGGTACTCATAGATCATAGTTTCGGCTTGGCCGGTAAAGGCGCAGATGTATTAGAATCGACGACCGATGTCCAAAGGTAAAACGTCAGATGTTTCGGGGTGGCCAGGAGAATCAGCAGCAAATGAATGTAGCCGCTCCTGAAGCCAAGCGATCCCGAGTTTATCATACCTTGGATGCATGGCGGGGCTTTGCCGCAATTTGGGTCGTCATGATTCACGCTTGCATCCCCGTGATCGGAACTCAATACCCGGATTTGGCGAAGAATCCCGTCTTTGCGTTCAGTCTGTACGCCCGATTGGCGTTATCGATGTTCTTTGTGATTTCGGGCTATTGCATTGCCAACGCCGCCGCGATTGCTCGCCAGAAGCGTGGACCGCTTTACTATTTCGTCCGCGCTCGGGTCCGCCGGGTGTATCCGCCCTATCTGATCGTCTCGCTTTTTGCAGTTATTTTATCCCTGGTGATGGCCCTGGCGGTTCGAATGGGATTATTTCGAGACAGCGTGATCGCTCAGCTGGACTTTTTTCATCACGACTTCCTGTATTATTTTTCGTCAATAACCCTAACCCAGTTGTTGCTGGGCCAAGCGCCGATGTTGATCGTGTTTTGGAGCCTCTGCTATGAGATCGCCTTCTACGCGATTGTAACCCTCATTTTGTGGATAACCCTTCGAGCAAAGGACGCCAATCCGCTGTTTAACGCGCTCCACGTGGTAACCATGGTTTGTTTGGCTTGGATCGCCGTGCTACCCGTTCCTTGTCCTTATCCGTTAGATCTTTGGCCCGAGTTTGGCTTTGGCATTTTGGTCTACCAGATTCTGGCGGAGCCGGGGCGTCGTTGGCCAAAGATTTGTTTCGGGCTCTCAGTGCTGCTGGTGCTAGCCTATTACCTGATCAATCGCGATCACCCTTTTAGCAGTCGTCCTTCGCCCCCCATGCGTTTTGTTTTCGTGGCCGGATACGCCACCATTTTATTATTGCTTTTCAGAGTAGATGAGAAACTATCCCGTTTGCCAATTGTCCGCTGGTTTGCCTGGGTGGGGATCTTTTCATACAGCATCTACTTAACTCACTTGCTCAGCCTCGGCATTCTGTCGCAAATCGGCAAGAAACTTGGTGTTACCGAAGGAACTTACTGGGTGTTATTTATTTTTCAGGTCGTGATATCCGTGGCCGCTGCTAGAGTGTTTTTCCTATTTTTTGAGAAGCCGTTCCTACGCTCTCGCCGGGAACCACGGGGCGTGGTTCAGGTGGTAGATTCCAAGCCCGCGCCGACGACCGGCTAACTCACAAAAGGCGTTTCCGCGATTGTTAGTTCTGCCGAATGCGGCCAGATCTTCTCAGCTATGGCGAAGGTATTGCTTAAGAGTCTTTTTCCAGAGGGTTCTAATGCTTGGAAACTGGCTCCCTACACTGCCTTCCGGCAAAGTGCCGAAAAGTCAGCGCATGAGCTAGTCAGTGATCCGGAAGAAGCCGATATCATCTTCTTTACTGATGAAGGCCTGCATCCGGTGACGGATTCATTTAATAATTCCTTGTACCAGCGCTATTGGCACAAGTGCTTCATCTTCTCTCAAAACGATTTCCCCATTCCACTGTTGCCGGGACTTTACGCTTCCCTTCGGAAAAGTGAGTACGATCATTCTTGGTGTAGGACGGGGTCCTATGTTTGGGATTGTCCCGCTCCAGACAGTCAAATCGTCTTCACTCGTTATGACCAGATTCCGTTCCCGAGGAATCCCGAGTATCTGTGTTCATTTGCCGGTTCCTGTCAGAACGCAGCGATTCGCCAAAGATTGAAGGAACTACAGCACCCGCGATACGTGGTGCGGGATGTGAATCGAGACACGATTACCGCGGATACACTTGGTGATAAGGAATGGATCAACAAGCTGCATGAGCAGTACATGACCTTAATCGGCAATAGCAGTTTTAGTCTTTGTCCGAGAGGAAATGGTACAAACAGCTTTAGGCTTTACGAGTCGATGGCGATGGGGAGGGCTCCCGTTATCCTGGCAGATGATTGGGTCGCACCTCGCGAGATCCCTTGGGATAAGTTCTCGATCCGGATTGCAGAACGCGATTACAAATCGATCTTTCAAGTTCTCGAGCAGGAGGAATATCGGGCAGGGGAGCTCGGTGAAAAGGCTAGACAAATCTGGGAGCAACACTTCCATCCGGATAAGGCCTTCGATCAGGCCGTCGATGCGTTTTTGGATATGCGCGCTTTAGGCAAGACCTCCCAACGGCATCGGCACTGGCTCCGCCTGATGCGAGTGTTACCAAAGATCACCAAACATAAGCTACATGGTTTGAAACTGCGACTGGTGAAACGATAACTGGTAAGGCCTTCGTCTTACCCCTTCTGTGCGATCGTGATTGTATCGTAGGCGCGTTCTATCGGAAGACCGATCATGCCCGCCAACCGATAAAATAGGCGCATCTTCGGCGTCTGGAACTCTAATGAGACCCCCGGTAGATACCGCCTATGCCCCGGAGTTTCCAGGGATTCGAACCGGCTTTCCACGATGCGCAGTGAAGTGTCCTCTAATAAGGCTTTCATTCCGTCCGGATAGATTCGCCAACAATCCACGGGCACTTCATGGAATGGCCAACTGACCGGATTGATGATGATAACGTAGCCTCCCTTTTTGCAGACCCTCTCCAGTTCTCGGACCCAAACCCAGATTTTCTTAACGTGTTCGATGACTTGACCGGTCAACACGACATCGTAACCCTCGTCCGGGACCGGGAATGAGTATTCACTGGCGTTCGGATAAGTGATGCCGTCTCGACCGGCGATATCAGTGGTTTCCCAGGTGATCGTCCGGTCGTTGACCAGGCTCTGGTAAGAGGATGGGGAAGCATCCGGCCCAATTTCCAGCACTCGAGAACTTGGGTGGAAGAATGGCTTTCCGTATTTAGCGAATAACAATTTACTGTTGGTGTGCATCTATAGAGATTCCGCTCCTACGGACCCCTGTTTTCGGTTGGTTCAACTTTCCCAGGTTGATCGGTCAGAAAGCGGCAAAAATTTTCACTCTAAGGGAGGTGTAAACGTCGCTGCGCTTTTTGAATGCATCGGAAGCTAAGATCTGGTGCAAACCGTGAGCTCGCCGCGTTGTGATACCGCAAAATTCTGAGGTGCAATGGCTTTTTCAAAGATGGAAGCGCATTCCTGCCCGTGCAGTTCGATCGCGAGGTTATCGACTTTAGACAGCCAGCTTTCGTAATTAGAAGAGAAAACTGCCGTCTCCGCCCCCTCAATGTCGATCTTGAGAATGGAGATCCGGGGGCAGCCCGATTCTTCGAACAGAGCACCAATAGCGGTCGCAACCAAGTCGGGCGATTCGTCACCATCTGCAGGTTTGACGCTGCGAGACCACTCTTCACCGCGTTCTTTGCTGGCGATGACCAGCTTAGTGGCATGTGACCAGATCGCGGAGCGCAAGGCTCGATATCTTCCCGCAAAGCGAACCAAGTTCCGTTCCAACATGGCGAAATTTTCCGGGTCGGGTTCGACTGCGATCAGGCTGGCGTCAGGGAAGCGGCTCAGGAGATAGGCCGACGTATAGCCAATATTTGCGCCACAATCGATAATCAGCTTAACATCACGCGCATTGTCCAAGCAGCGGTATTCCTGGTGAACGAAAACTTGGAAAAAGACCGCGTGATCGCTGGTGTTCGGCCGGAATTGGAGAGGGAATGCGGCCTGCTTGCTAAAAAGAGAGATGGGGTGGTCGATGCCTAGAAGCCTAATCCTCAGCAATTGCAGTTTATAGAATAGGAACTGCCAAAATCCGAGGCTGGTAATCAGCAACCAATAATTTTGTAAACGCTCCCTCATGGGATCAAAGACAGCAGCTCGTCGACCACGGTGTGGTTATTGGTTCTTCCACGCCAAGTCGCCGCGATTTCAGCAGGTACTCGTGCGCCTCGGTCCCATAGTGCGAGTTCTTGCTCGATGGCGGCAGCCAGTGCTGCCGGACTCCGGTTGGGCGAGACAGTGCCGTAACCGCCTTGCTCCGCCATGCTGACAAATCCTGGTAATGGAGGCGCAACCAAGGTGCAACCCATACACAAGGCCTCAAGCGTGATGACAGAATAACCTTCCCAACGAGACGATGACAAGATGATCCGGCTATTTGCCAGCAGTTGGGCCATATCTCGGCGGGCGACGCGGCGGAGCCAATTTATTTGAGGAAATCTCCGGCCCAAAGATTCGAACAAATTATCAGCGCCAGCGCCGACGATGGTCACTTGAAGATCTTCCTGTTTGGGCAAGAGTCGTTCGAGGGTGGCCACTAACAAGTGGACATCCTTTTGAGGATCATCCCAGCGACCACCACAGATCAGGCCTCGCGGCTTCTGATCGGTTTGAAGGGGTTGCTGCAGGATTTCGTCACTGACGCTGTGGGGGATCACATGCAACTTCTGGCTGAGCTCCGGACGCTTGTAGTAGGCGAAGATCCGGCGCAGATGCCTGGCCGACTCATCACATTCGGTTGCCACGGCGTCAGTCTGCTGAACGGTCTCCAGTAAGTCTCTATCATTGATGGCGCATAGGATAAGACATCGTCGCAGCCACCACTGTCGCTTTTGAAGCCATCTGACCCATCCGTCGTTTCCATTCTCCAGAGCAAGCCAAGCGGCTCCAGGAAAAACCCTGGCGCTGATTTTGCCGTCGCTATCCCCGCGAGAAACTACGTGCATGCCGGCTTGCTTCATGGCGGCTAGGATTCGGGGAGCACGCAGCCAATTAAAAAAGATCGCCGCTTCAGCTCCCAAACCTTGCCAGAACTCAGCGGCCTCCATCTCGGCGGCCTCCGCCCCAACCACCGGAAAATCGCGTTCGACGTATTCGCTAGCGGGCCAGAGTACTAAGGTTGGCGAATGCCCCAGTCTACGTAGCTCGTGGCAGTATCCGTCGAAATCAATAGAAGCATATGATCGCCAAGCTCCATTGATTACCACGGCTATCTTCCTGCCGATCCTGGTCATTCCTTCGCCATCCTGCAAACGGTTAGTTTGGGTCCGAGAGAGCGCTTTGAGCGACGGAAAAGTCCGGTAGAACAATACTGCCTTTGATCACAGGCTCGAAGATAGCGCCAGGATAGGGCAATCGGCTCGATATGCCGAATCGGCAGGCATCTTCCCACTTATCAATCACATCGGAGTTATAGAGGTAAGCATCGATTTTGTATTCTCCTGGACAGAGCCAGGGCCCCTCGAGATCGATGCGGACCTCGAAGGGAGCACCCGGAGATAAAACTTGGTCCGAATGGCGGCTATCGAGAATGAAGATTTGTCGTTGATGCTGGTCGAACAAATGGAGCGCGAGGTAAAACGGCGCTTCCAGCGGGTCCCTGGTTTCCATGCCAACAAAAAAGGTCTTTTTGGCGCATGGGTCGAACAATTCCGCTTCGGCTCTGAAGTAAGTCATACGGACGGTGCCTCGACCCGGCCGCCGATTCGAATTTTCATCCAGCTTTCGAGAGTCGGCATATCCACGACCTTGGTATAGTTGCACCACCGCGCCCGGGTCACCATCCGCTTCGAGGCGGCCGGCGCTGAGGAGACAGACTCGAGTGCAGAGCGACATTACCGACTCAAGTTGGTGACTGACGAAAAGCACGGTTCGGCCTGCCCCGGATGCTACTTGCTGAATCTTTCCCAGACACTTCTTCTGAAACTCGCTGTCACCCACAGCTAAAACCTCATCAATGATAAGGATTTCCGGGTTGAGATGCGCAGCCACGGCAAACGCCAAACGTAAGCCCATGCCGCTGCTATACCGTTTCACGGGAGTGTCGATGAATTTCTCGATCCCGGCGAAGTCTACGATCTCGTCGAAATGCTGGACGATCTCGCGTCTAGTCATGCCGAGAATGGCGCCATTCAGAAAGATGTTCTCTCTACCGGTTAGCTCCGGATGGAAGCCCGTCCCGACTTCGAGGAGACTAGCAACCCGCCCCTTGATCCCAACTCTCCCGCTGGTCGGCTCGGTGATCCGGCTGAGGATCTTCAGCAAGGTGCTTTTCCCGGCGCCGTTCCGGCCGATTATGCCGACGACTTCGCCTTTGGTAACGTCCAACGAAATGTTGCGCAGCGCCCAGAATTCCTCTTGGCCTGGCCGGCTGTCTGCTTCATTGGCTGAGGTACCGTTAGGCGAGCGCTCAGGCCGATGCCTTCTAACTCCATCACGTACCATCTGCACGGGCCGAAGAACAGCATCTTGGAGGACATGCCTTAGTCCTACTCCTCCCGTCTGGTGGCGAATCGTGAACTTTTTAGAAACGCTCTCGATCCGGATCACGATGTTCGATGCCATAAGACTAACTTTGTGTCTTTGTGGTGAAGTTGGTTCTAAATAACATCGGCGAAAGTGCGTTCTGTTTTGCGAAAATACCAGATGCCGATAGCCAAAAGCAGGCAGGCAGCGGCAATCGAGATAATAAAACTCGGCAAATAAAATGTCGCCGATGATCCCAGGATGGCCCAACGGAAGCCATCAATGATGCCGACCATGGGATTGAGTGAATACAGGAGAAAAATTGTATCGCCCAGTTTTTCTCGGACAACGCTACTGCTGAACCCAACCGGGCAAAGGTAAAGCCCGAATTGTATCATGAATGGAAGTACGAAGCGAAAGTCGCGATATTTCACATTTAGCGCGGTGACCAGCAGACCGGGACCAAGAGCGGCAGCAAACCCTAGCACCATGAAGAATGGGAGAAACACGATCCGCCAGCTGGGGACAAAGCGATAGAACACCGTCATCGCCGCCAAAATGAGGAGAGAAAGAAGGAAATCGACGAGAGAAACAGCGACGGTGCTGACTGGAAGGATCAAACGGGGGAAATAGATTTTTGAGATGAGGCTGGAATTTCCCACCAGACTCTGGCCGGACGTGGAGAGAGCGTTGGCGAAGAACTGCCAGGGTAACATTCCGGATAGAACCATGATGGCGTAGGGAACCGTGCCTTCTGAATGCAGGCCGGCGAGCTTCCCAAAGACGATCGTCATAATGATCATGGTGAGGAAGGGCTGCAAAAGGCCCCAAGCAACACCGACAAAAGTCTGTTTGTAGCGAACGGCGATATCGCGCCAAGCCAGGATCAGAAAAAGATCACGGTAACGCCATAGATCATACCAATAATGCTTCTCAGTACGACCAGCCTCCAGCCAGATATCAAATTGATCCGAACTGGTCTTCTGCCGAAGCGACTGGTCTGCGCCCGACGATGTTTCCGGTGCAATCATCGCGGGCAAACTAGGATCATTCATCGATTAACGTCGGTTTCTGACTACTACGATGAGGGTTAACCGGGAGCAAGCTAGGTGTTGAAACGCGCCCGTTCGCCACTGGCTAATCCAGGGTCAAATCCCTGGGCCGAGTCCTTTCGGCCCTTTTGGAAGGCAGACACCTTGTCCATCCGTCGGTTGGGATGGATGTGAGGCGCGCGGAAGGGGCAGCGTTCCATCGGGCTCGTGCCTACTGATCCTGCTTTCCCTTACTCCCATCCGAGTTTGGAAATACCGAGTTACTTGGCTTTCGCGTACTTGTCCCCGTAGTAATAATAGTAGTAACCGGAGCCCACTCTAAACTTCGCTCGATTTAACACAAACCCGGCTAACGCTCCCTTGGATTTGTGAATCATGTGAATGGCTCTACGGATGGCCGCCTTATGCGTCTTCGCGGGACGCACGACTAAACAGATATACTGCGCGGCTGGTATCATGGTCAGGGTATCGCTAACCGCGTTGATCGGTGGCGTATCGATAATGATCCGTTCAAACCATTCCTTGAGCTCGTCTACAATTTCTCGGAGGCGGTGTTCCGCCAACAGCTCCGCTGGATTCGGAGCACGACTGCCGGCATAGAGAATGTTCAGATTTTCGTACGGAGTCTCAACCAGAACCTCTTCGAGCTTACGGTTGCGGGACAGCACGTCAGTCAATCCGGGAGTCTCCCGGGTGGCTGTGCCCTTGAATACGGTATGAAAACTAGGGCGTCGCATATCGCCCTCGATCAAGACAGTCCGGTATCCATTCATCGCAAATGAGTGGGCCAGGCTAAGTGAAGAAAACGATTTACCTTCACTCGGAACCGCGCTGGTGATCAGAAATACTCGGCGAGCGGCATCATCGGTTCCGAGAAGGGACAAGCTTGCTCGCAACGTTCGGAAAGCCTCGCCTTCGCGCGAGTCTTTGCTTTCGAAGGCGCTCTGCAGGTGCCCTCCTTTTCCTGAATCTTCGGGGATAACAGCGAGGGCGGCTAAACCAAGGAACTCTTCCGCTTGATCGACCGATCGCAGCGTATCATCGAACATATCCAGCACAATGATGAGGGCCAACCCGACTACCACGGACACTGCCAGCGCGATGGCTAGATCCTTTTCCACTTCGGGATATACCGGCCTCGAAGTCACTAACGGTTCCTCGACAATCCGGAACGGGTTCTTTTCGAGTCCTTGGCTAATCGAGGTTTCCCTGATACGCGTATTCAACGCGTCGTACATGGCTCTGTCCGAATCCACCTCGCGCTGAAGGGTGTTGTAAGGAATGGCCAATTTCGAAAGGTCTAACGCGGCTTGTTCCTGTTCTTGCAGAGCTGTATTCAGCTTATTTTCCGACTCTTTGGCAGTCTCGTATTGGCTTTCCAGGATCTTGCCTGCATCTCTAAGGGCTTCCTGCAACGATTGCTTTAGCCTCTGGATTTGGGTTACTGCCCCAATGTATTTAGGATGGAGGGGCAGATAGCGCTTCTGCAAGGATGCAAGGTCAGCCTCGGCCTTCAAAAGCAATGTGTGCGCATCGCCTACTTGTTGGATGGACGCAACGCTGCCGATCTGAAGCATTCGTTCCGTGTCTGTGGCCGGAATTTTGTGTAGGGCGCCGATATCGCCCTCCAACCGGATCCGACTATTCTTTGCATCGATCGCTTTGGTATTCAGCTCCTTCAGCTTAGCGGTGCTGATGTCTTGGCTGTTTTCAAGCGAGACAGCGTTATGCTGTTCTTTGTAGGCTTGCAGTTGCTGTTCAGATTCTTCCAGTTTTCCCTTCAGTTTGGCCGCTTCGTCCTGCAAAAATTGCGTAGCCTGACTAAGAGTTTTGAATTGCCGCTCGAAATTCTGTTTGAGGTAAGTTTGAACGACCGCATTCGCGATGTCTCGAGCTTTCACCGGGTCGGTGTGTTCTGCCACCAGGTCGACCAGTCGCGTATCCCGTCGCAGGACAGCGTGAACATGGGTCCGCATTTGGTCGCCGATGAGCGATTCCGGGTAAGTCTTTCCTTTCTCGGTTTCTGGAAAAAGGTAGGGGTCTTTGAGCAGATTGAGGTTCTGCGCAACCTCAATCATGACCGTATTGCTGGTAAGGCTTTCGATGAATGTCTGCATCAAGTCAGGCATTTCAAGCTCGTTGGTCTGTACATCCTCGACCTTACTTCCCAGCACCTTTGCTTCCTCTTGCTCGACTTGCAGCACTACTCGCGACGCGTAAGCCCTCGGCTCACGCGATAACCAACTCGCTGTGCCGATCATGAAGATGGCTACTACCAGCATTAATAGCCAGAAACGCCGGCGAATTAGGAAAAAGTATCTCTGGAAATCAAAGCCTCCCCCTTGTCCTTGAAGGAACTTGATTGCCGCCGATTTCTGTTGCGCGGGATCCGCCATAGTTTGCCTTTCCAAGTAACTAGAAAATTGACTCAGCCACGTTGATGACGTCTCCGGGCTTGATAATGAACTGTTCCGCTCCCATGCCTGACTTGTCGGCTCTTTTGCCGTTCACGCGAAAGACTTGATCTTGGCCGCTTTCCTGTCTTCGGATCGTGATTTTACCCGGATCTGCAATGCGCGAATAACCGCCAGCCATGCCGATGGCTTCGAAGAGGTTCACGCTTTGATTGCTACCAATATCGTAGGAGCCAGGACGGTTTACTTGACCAAGCACAGTGAAGCTGCGCTTAGCGTAATCGTGAATAATCAGGCTAATTTGGGGATTAACCAGGTAACCATTCAGATAGCGTTGGCGCAAGGTGTCAGTGGCTTCTGCCACCGTCTTCCCCGCCAAACCGACCGATCCTACTAACGGGAAGATTGCGCTACCATCCCCGGCAACGCGGATTTGAGCGTCTAGGTCAGGCTCCTGAAACACCTTAAAGTCCAATACGTCGTTGGACGAGATTTTGTAGTTACCATCTTGAGCGTTGCCCGTGGAGGCAAACAACGCCAAGCACACAACACCGGTAGCCCCGGCTAGGGCCTTAATCAATAGCGACATTCTGATACAACTCTGAGATTACGAATATGCGTGGTCTTTCCCTTACTCCCTTGCCTTGCTAGAAGGCAAAAATCACTTGGCCGCCAACGCGGTGGTCGTCGAACGATGCTCCGTTGAGGTTAGAATCGTTGTGGCTGAATTGATAATAAAGTACGATCTGAGCCCAACCGCCGATTTGATAGGTTAAGTTCGGCCGTATGTACACGTAGTTATCGGTTCGATCGAGACTCGCGACGTTACCGGACGCGCTGTAGTTATCATTTTCGTAGCCGATGAACGCCGAGGCGACAAAGCGTTGGAACAATGTTTGGCTGATTCCACCTTGCACCCCGGTTGCTGTAAACACCTGACCAACTTCAACCGGAGAAGCCCAAATCTTACGGAAGGCCGACAGAGTGAAGGAGGTGCCGACCCAAGGAGACCACTGGGCGCTCAAGTCTAACACCGGAGTGACTTTAGTGTCGCCCCGAGAATTGTAATGAACGATTTCGACTCCAGCACTTCCCAGAAAAGTGATTTTCTCGGTAAGCTTGTACGCTGCCCGCATGCGGATCTCACCATAGATACTGGTACCACCGTGCTCAATCTGGAGATCGCCAAGAACTCCTTCAAGGCCCAGCTTGGTTTTCGGTGTGAATTGATAATCAGCGCCAAAACGACCGATGTACTGGTAACTGCTAAATTGCGACGGGTAGATGTCAGTGATCTGCTCAAACTCGGCGTGCAATTGGGTCTTGTCGCTGACGTCGTAAAGTAAGCGGACCAATCCATCTAACAGGTACTGGGTAGTGAAAGTGCCGGCCAAACGATCCGGACCATTCAAATAATTGAAGTTAAGGTTGCTTTGCAGGGTAAGGCGATTCCAACGGTATTGGCCGTGTAGAACGAATTCTTGGTCTGCTCCGTCCTGATTCCCGTACTTGGGAAAGTACAGATATCCGGTGGCGAGATACTTCAAGGTGAGGAAGTTATCGGCCTGGGTCCGATAATCGCCAAGCTCGAACGTGAAGCCTCCGGCAATTTCGAAGACGGTGTCACCCTTAGGATTGTTTTCTGAGAGGAAAATATTTGAATCGTAATAGACCCCTGCCTGAACAGTGAAAATCAGACGCCAGAGCTTTTGCGTGGCTTCCTCGATGATGTTCTTCTTTTCGCCACCCTTTCCGCCACCGATAAGCTCATTGGTTGCCGCCGCCTGGCCTTCCGGGTTGTACTCGGGAGCCGGTCCGATCGGTGTGTTAACGCCGAAAGCTCCCGGTGTCGTGCCGGGTGGGTTCGCTTGGAAACCGCCCGCTCCAGGGTTAATGCTAATCGGGTTTTGGGATTGCCCCTTTAGAATCTCTCCAAAACAAACGAGCAGTGTAACTACCAAAAACAAACTTCTTCTCATCGACGGGTTCCCTTCGTTGCCGTGCTGGTTCCGGATTCCTTAATGTAAACTTTCGAGCGTCTGAATTCGGGCACGCCGCCCAACAAATAAATGTTCCTTGGCATTGTTTGATTTACTCTCGACATGCGGAAAGTGGATCTGTTTTAGTCGAAATCGCTGACGCAAGGCAACCAATTTCTTGGGGGTTTCTATAGATTCTATGCTTCCCCTTGCCACAAAAATGACTATAAACGGGTCTGAAACGCCCCCTTGGCGATTTGCTAAAGGGCCTAAATTGCTAGGAACTCGCTGAAATCGAAAAGCCGTAAACCAATTGCTAAGCGAGCGTGAGGGAGCTGATGAAATGCAATCGATGCTATGATTGAAACGACGATTTTCCTTTTGATGGTTATTCCCGGGATTGTCCTCGCGCTTCGAGGGTCATCACTTCTGGTTGACTACACCATCTTGGTCTTTGTCTTTAACCGGGAAATCAGACGGATCGTAGATTACTACAACCACGAATTTAACTCCTTGTCGCCGATCAGCGTGACGCCGCTGATCATGCTGGCGTTGCTGTTTATCAGCTTTGTCGGGCGGTTCAACGCCTTCCACCCCACAGCAAGACGGATCTTTGTGCTGCTGTTGGCTGCTATCGGCTACGGCTTCGTCGTTGGAATCGCTCGCAATGGAGTGGCCTGCATTTTTCAGGGAGTCCAGTATCTTTCCACGATCGGTCTCATGGGGTATGTGGCTACGAGTTTCGCCGATGACCGCACCGCCGATCGGTGGCTCCGGACCGCGGCTGTGGCCGGTGTATTGGCGGCAGCTTATGGCTGGTATCAGTATCTTACTATACCCGCTTGGGACGCTTTCTGGGTGAAAGAGGTCAATTTCGTCGGTTATCTGGGCCAGCTTGAACCGACCAAAATGTCGGTTTTCGCCACCTTTTCAGATCGCGGCGTGTGCGCCGTTTATCTCGCTCTGGCTGCGATCCCGGTATTCGTGTCGAAACGCTGGCGTTTGATTCTAGGTTGGCCGGAAGCAGCGTTTCTCGTCTCTTGTATTTTCCCAACGATGTCACGAGGCGGAATCATTTTTGCGGGTTTAGGAGCGGTGCTATACCCGGTTCTTAATGGCGGGAAACATGCTGGCCGGATCATAATTATTTTGGCGTGTGTGGTTGGAGTGTTCTTCGCTTTCTCCAGCAGCGTTCCGGGTCTGGACCGAATCGTTAAGCGGTTCGAAAGCCTACTTCACATGCAGGATGACGCTTCCCTTCAAGGGCGGGTGGCCATCACGCAATGGCAGTGGAATATCGCTTTCGAGCATCCGCTCGGGTATGGGATTGGATCATCGGGTATAGCGGAGAGACTGAACGGAAATGCAGTTGGAGTGGTGAATGACAATGGGTGGATCGAGATCATGGCCTCTCTTGGTTTGCCAGGCTTTGTGCTTTTTGTGACTGCGTTGGTGCTAATCTGGCGCTATTTTTCGATGCTGGGTCATCTCGGGATCAGAGACGACTATTTAGGGCTGGCTCGAACCTTCTTTATCGTGGCAGTAATCGGGACCTGGGCGGGCAACCTCTTCGTAGATTTCAGCGTTATGTGGATCGCCATCGGCCGGGCTCTTTCCCCGATGATGTTTCGCAGCGTGATCTTGGAGCTCGAGGAAGCCGAACAGGGTGAGCCGGCGGTACCGGTTTCTGAGCGGGCGTAGCGTAAAAGTAATCAGTAATCAGTGAGTCAGTAATCAGTAAAATGACCGGATCACTGGCTTACTCTCATCGCAACTCCACCTTGGCCACGCGTCGGCCTCGTCCCGCGGCCGCGGGAAGGCACGCTCCAGATGGTCGGTGATTACTGACTCACTCATTACTGATTACTAAAAGAAATGAGGCGTCTACGGATCGCGTTTGCGATGATTAACTGTAATCGGCGGGACGGAGGTGCTCGTGCGGTCAATGAAGTGGCTGAACGTCTGGCCAATCGGCACGAGGTCCATCTTTTCGCCAGGAAAGCCGAGGACTTGGATTTGTCGCGGGTTCAGTGGCGGAGAATGCCGGGGATACCCTGGCCGGAAGTTGCGGATTTTGTTACCTATCGTTACTTGGCGGACCTTCGGATTCGACGCCGATCTTTTGATATTATCCATTCGATCGGGGTTAACGCTGGCGCCGCCAATGTTATCACGATTCAGAACATCCAGCCGGCGAAGCGGGTTTTGTTGGCGCATTGGACAGAGACGGAAAAAGTCTCGTTCGCTCGCAAGATGACGCGGGAACTTTATCTCACGGTGACTACGCGGGAGGAGGCGAACATGTATCGGGACCGCACCGGCCGAAAGCCGCCCTTGTTTCTTCCAGTATCCAGGGGTGTCCAACGTGAGCTGCTTACCTATTACAATATCGGGAAAGCCCCGGTCCGAATTATACCGAACGCTGCTGATACTGCTCGTTTCAAGCCCGTTACCTTGGCGGAGCGAAAACAGTGGCGGAATCTGAATCGGATTCCAGAGAGTGATGTCGTCGCGGTTTTCGTAGGAGGTGAATGGCGTCGAAAAGGCTTGGACCTTGCGATTCAAGCTGTGGGCCGCCTGGGACAGCAAAACGTTAGACTCGTGATATTAGGGAAGGACGCTGAACAAGCTCGATTTGAGCAGTTGGCTTCTGAGGTTGGTATTCATGATCGAGTCAATTTTCTGGGGTTCCGAAATGATGTGGCTGATGCCATGGCGTCGTCGGATATCTTCCTATTCCCGAGTTGGTATGAAGCTTTTAGCTTGGCGACTATTGAAGCGGCCGCGTGTGGTTTGCCCATCCTGGCAAGCAAGATCAATGGCGCTGAGGATTTCGTTGAGCCGGGTGAAACGGGTTTCTTTATTGAGCATGACCCCGTCCAGATAGCAGGTGTGCTGAGCGAGTTGATCGACAATGTAGGGCAGCGAGCGCGTATGGGTGCAAATGCGCGAAAGCTCGTCGAGCAGCACTACACGTGGGACGAAGTCGCTCGCCTGACGGAGGAAGCGTATTTTGAATATTTAGAGGGGGACTAGGATTAATGGCGTAAAAGCCGGATAGGGCTGAGTTCCGCACCTAACGGGGAATAAATGGCGCAAAGATGGAGATGATGGGACTGGCCCGGATTACCGAGAACTCGGCCTTACCAACCTATGAACGCTAGCGGCTCTGATCCTCTCAACGTCCTGCAGATTGGTATGCACGAGAGAGGTGCGGGTGGGGGAGTAGACCGCGTCTTTTGGCAGTTGCATGATCACTTGAGTCCGGCTGCTGATCTAAAGTTAAGCGCATTCTTTTTCCGACATCGAACCGATCCGGTTATGGACCGTCTCGGTGAATTCTGTCTCGGCTCGACTCAACAGCCGGTTCATCGGCGTCTATGGAAAGTCCGGCGCGGAGTTCTTCAGGAAGTAAAAGCTCATTCCTCCTCTGTCTTGGTCGCGTCCCATTTCGCGCTCTATGCGTCAGCTTTGCTACCGAACCTTTCTCAAATGAACCACGTTGTTCATTTTCACGGGCCGTGGGCGGCGGAGACGGCGGTCGAAGGAAACCGTCAGGTGAACATCGCGGTTAAACGATTGGTGGAACGGGCCGTGTATTCATCGGCTAGGGCATTCGTGACGCTTTCGCAGGCGTTCAAGAACCGACTCACTGTTGATTATCAAGTTGACCCTGGGCGAGTGCACGTGATTCCAGGAGGAGTTGATCTGAGCCAGTTTTCCCCGGGTGAACGCGACGAGGCTCGTTCGAGACTAGGCTGGCCAAAGAGCGCACTGATTATTCTCTGTGTCAGACGGCTCGTACACAGAATGGGAATAAAAGATCTAGTCGATGCTTTCGCTGCGTTGGCGAGAGAATATCCGGATGCCATGTTGATGATCGGGGGGACTGGTCCGCTCCGAGAGGAACTCGAGGACACCGTGCGGAGTTATCGTTTGTCAGGCAGAATCAAATTTATCGGCTTCATCCCGAATTCCGACTTAGCTTCCGCTTATCGAGCTGCCAATCTGTCTGTTGTGCCGAGCCAGAGTCTGGAAGGGTTTGGATTAGCCGCTATCGAATCGGTCGCATGCGGAGTTCCGGCTTTGGTGACTCCGGTTGATGGATTGCCCGAGACGGTTGGCCGGTTGGATCCTAATCTGGTTTTACCAGATAAAGGTAGCGCGGCTATAGCCGAACGACTCGACAAATTTCTCAGTGGCAAGCTTAGCTTTCCGTCAAGCGAACGATGCCGTAAGTATGTCGAAGCCAATTTTTCTTGGCCGATGATCGCTCAACGCGTTAAAGCTCTTTACTGCTCTCTGAGCCGGTGAGGTATCACGCTCTTTTGGTCCCTAACGGTCAACGTATTCTGCGGCAGACCGTTTCCAATATCCGTACCAGTTGATCTGTGACGTGATCGACCCGAAAGTTCATTTTCGCTGCTTGCCGCGACGTTGACGCTTCGCCCCAATTCGGTGAATTTTTCCTTCGAGACATCTCAACCAGCGCATTCGCAAAGGTTTCAGGGCGGTCGTCGGCCAAGTGAATGTCGCGGGGCGAAAGATAGTCCGCGTTACCGTTGCTACGACCAACGATGACCGGGAGTCCGCAGGCCTGCGCCTCGGCTACCGAAGAACCAAAATTTTCTTCATCGCTCGGTTGGGCCAAAACATCGTGTTGGTTAAGAAGTGCCGGTACCTCACTTCTATCAATCCAGGCCCGATGCTCAAGGCGATCCTGGAACGGGAAAGAACGGATGATCGCTTCATAACCGCTGACAAAACCGGATGAGCCAACCATAGTTATTTTGAGGTCGATTCCTTGGTTTATTGCGCTTAATGCGCCATTCAGAAAGACATCGAGGCGTTTCCGAGGAACGATTCGACCTAACCAGAGTATTCGTAACGGCCCGTTCGATGAGTTCAGGGTAGGGCCGACCGGCGAGCTCAGCTCGTTGATTGGGTCGGCTCCGTGCGTGGAAAATGAAGCTTTTGGCCGGAAAAGTTCTAGGTCGATCGGATAGGGAAGAACAGAGATCCGGTCCGGAGCGATGGAGTAAAGCGTTTGCAGAGTCGACGACGATTGGCGGCTTCCAATAATGAAGTGGTCACTGCATTGAAGCGGAGGAATTCCTAATTTCGAGAGGCGGAGTCTAGCAAGAAGCTCCCATTTAAGGGCCTTCATCGGTCCCACAAGGCTCCGGATTTCAGATAATCGACCCAGGATTGAGCGAGCATCTGTGCCGGGAGGGCCTTGGGGAAAGCTGACGGTTGGTAGCCCAGACAAAGCGCCGCGGGCGTAGTCGCCTAGCCATAGGCAAAGATCATATTTTCGATGCCTGTTTTCTCGAGTGATTTGTCGAACCAGTAGCCGATTATAGGAATAGGAATCCGCAACGCCGGCGGCAGCGCCGACCAAAGGCAATTGTTCGAGCTTTTGTCTAACTGAATCCGCGATGGTATTAGTAACGGCTATAAAACGGAAGCCTGTAGCGTCCCCGACAATCGGGCGAGGGTCGACAAACGTTGGCTTGGAGAAAAAATCGATCTCTAAGCCTCGAACCAGCAACTCTTTGAGCAGCAGAGCGTTCGCCGCCGATACGCTTCCAGCCGTGGTGGAGATAAATCCCGTGCAAGCCAGCTTCATCGTTAATTCTGGCAGACAAAAAAGTAATTGCTGTCCGGCCAGGTTTTTGGCTAAGAATTGGCCTTTAGTCAAGAGCCCAAGGGTATTTCTGAAGTTGCGGAGATCAGGCAAGCAAATGAGGAGCGCATAAATGAGTAGCGGACCGACCGGGATCAGCCCGAGCTCGACGGAACATGCCTCCGGTGCATCGATTTCAGGGTCGCTGGAAAATCAGCACCATTTCGGGCTGCTTGATGATTGGCGCGGTATCGCGATAATCCTAGTGTTTTTGCGACATTGCGAAAACGCGTTCCCGCAGCCACTGCAAGAGGCCTTTGGTCAGGTACCAAAGTTTCTAATGTCGGCCTTAACCGGAAAGGTTAGCGCACAAGACCTGTTTACGTTCCTCTTTTTCTACCCGATGCACCTCGGTTGGGTTGCGCTGCCGATCTTTTTTGTAGTGAGCGGGTTCTGCATTCATTTGAGCTATGCTCAATCTTCAAGGCCGGACTTAAAAAAGTTTTTCGTCCGGCGTTTCTTCCGAATCTATCCGCCCTATCTTCTCGCCGTACTTTTCTTTGCCGTCATTTTTCCGGTGTCACGGCTTCCGTTTAACAAGCTGACCTATTGGGGCGACCTGGCAACGCATCTTTTCATTTGTCACAATATCTCCGAGATATCGGTATGTGCGATCGTTCCCTCCTATTGGACCATCGCGGTTGAAGTCCAGCTCTACCTACTGTTCCCGTTAGTTATATTGTACGTTCGCCGCTTTTCGTTTGCTCGCGTGCTGGTGGTTCTCGGGGTCATCGAGCTTTCACTACACGCATTTGGTTTGTTCGCCTTCGGCCTTCGTGGCGGCCAGTTTCTGCCAGTTTGGCTTCGGGCCGCGCCATACTTTTATTGGTTTAGCTGGGCGATTGGTACCGCGATCGCCGATGCTTACCTAACCGGGAAGCCGATGCCATTCACTCGGATTCACCCGGTAGTTTGGCTGATCGCCGGTATCGTGGCAGAATCGTTCCCGCTTGAATCCTTCAGTTTTCCTCTTTTTGCTCTCGGCATCGCGAGCATGATATCGCGAGGCATCCGGGCCAGTCGAGAAGGCCAAAAGCGGGGCCCATACTTAGGGCGGTTCGTTCGAATGATCGGGATTTATAGCTACAGTATCTACTTAATTCACGATCCGATTTTGCGTGGGGTTGTTGGTCTTTACGAGCAACACTTTCCGGGAATCGACAACCATCCTTTTGCTGTTTTTGCCGCGGGACTTAGCAGTGCTTTGATCGTTTTTCCCGCCGGCATCCTCATGTATTACTTGGTGGAAAGACCAAGCATTTCGTGGGGCAAGAAACTGTTGTTGGCCTGGTCCCGGCGGTTAGCGAATCAAGCTGGCGCTGAGGTGGTTCCGGCAGCTTAACGATGCAGAGCACAATAAATAATCTAAAGGCGCACTATGGATAGCGCCGGCAGGGAAGCTCCTGTTCACGCCGAGAATACAGCAGCGAAGTTAAGCTCTCCACCGTCAGGGCCCAAGCTGCATATTCCCGTGCTTGATGATTGCCGCGGGATCGCCATTCTGCTGGTCTTTCTACGTCACGCTGAAGTTTTCCTACCTCGTTATTTCGATCATGCTCTTGACCATCCCTGGGAATTTGCTTCCGACGTTTTTGCCGGGAAAGTCGATTTCCCGACGTTGCTGACCTACGTGGTCTTGTTCCCGGGTCACCTTGGCTGGGTGGCGTTGCCGATTTTTTTTGTGGTTAGCGGCTTTTGTATTCACCTGAGCTATTTTCAGTCTCGCCGGCCTAGTCTAAAGGCATTTTATGTTCGACGATTCTTTCGCATTTATCCGGCCTATCTATTAGCGCTGCTGATCTTCGCTACAGTTTTCCCTTGGACGCGTCTTTCGTTCAATAAGCTAACTAATTGGGCCCAGTTAGGAGCCCACCTGCTGCAGTGTCATAATTTTTTTGAGACATCGTTGTACGCCATCAATGCGTCTTATTGGACGATCGGGATCGAAGTGCAGCTTTACCTGCTTTTCCCGCTCATGTTACTGGTTGTTCGCCGGTATTCGTACACTGGCCTATTGATCCTGCTTGGTCTGGTCGAAGTCTCGCTGCATACGTTTTCTGCCGGGTTTTGCTATGCACCGGGTCACTTCCCACCCGCTTGGTTGCGGGCTTCCCCTTTCTTTTTCTGTTTTAGCTGGGCCATCGGCGCCGCCATGGCGGACGCTTACCTAAAGCAGAAGCCGCTGGTATTTAGCCGAGTGCACCCCGTTATCTGGTTAGTGCCGGCAATTCTAACCAGCCCTTTTCCGTCACACGAATTTAGTTTCACGTTCTTTTCTCTAGCCGTGGCCGCTATCTTGTCGCGTTATCTAATGCGAGGGTCGGCGGAGGAACGCAGGTCGCTATTTGGGCGACTTATCCGGAGGACGGGAACCTACAGCTACAGTATCTACCTGATTCATGGCCCGATCATGATTGCTTTGACCTATCTGGTCCAAGCCAGTTTCCCAGGGATCGAACACTACCCCTTCGTGATATTCGGTGCTTCGCTAAGCACCTGGTTCGTTACTTTCCCGATCAGTGCGCTGATGTATTACTGGGTGGAGAAACCGGGAATTACATTTGGGAAGAGAGTGCTGAAAGCCTGGCTGCAACGGCCGGTTAGCCCGTTGAATACAGGGGCCATACCGGCCGCATAAGTGCACCTGACTCGGAAATAACTGCCTGGATTGCCTTTCCTCGAAAGGGTAAGTTGATGAGTTTTCGGGCCGCGCTCTTAAAGCTCGGTGAGAGAGCACTTGGCTTACCTCACTCGGTCAGATACTGCCCGTGTAGGAGCTTAAGAAATCGTTGCGCGATAAGGCGATACATCGGGCCGGTGGGATGATCCAGATCCCAAAACATGTATTCATTGGGATCAGCTGAACCGCTGCCGATCCAGCAGGGATAACTGAACTTAAATCCGTAATGGCCAGGATCGGAGTATACCTCTTGGAATACGGGTTTGAGATCGAAAGTCCGGATCCGCTCGGGGTCCGGCGCAGCCAGACTGCTCATTTTGTCATAAAGATATTTCCAGGTCTCGTGCGCAAGAGCTTGGACCGGCTTTTTATTGTACTCCGGTAGGATATCGGTAGGTGGTAATAGGACTAGAATCATCTGTCCGTGATGGGCTGCTACCAATTTGATGTCGCTGGCCAGAATCGGCAATTCTTGGTCGAGGAACCATTTACCGCAAACTTCCAAAACGGAGTTCGGCCCTATGTTGGCTCCCGGAGCCCCCAGTTTGTTAGTTAGAGTGATCTGGTTTTCTTTTGGATTGACTGCCGTTATTGCCATTATCACTTGGGCCGAGCTAGTTGGAAAAACGACCAAATTCATCGGCCCAGCTGACATCCCGACCGTGCCGGTGACCGGAACCGTTACGGTGCCACCGACGGCCGGAACGGTGAACCCCGTGGTTCCGAGCTTCCATCCCAAAGCTGAGGTTGACCAGATACCGCCGAATCCGACCACGGCTCGAACGTCGTTGGTGCCGATGCCAATCACGACCAGGGAATGAGAAGGCAACCCACTCGGATAATCCTCCAATAGTTTCGCGACTTGACCGTGCAAAGAAGTGCTGGTGGGGGTCGGAGAAATATTAATTCCCGCCCCGGCAACAGCATAGTTATTGCCGAACGGCGTGCGACCGCCGGATGGAGTCCACCGACCGACCGTGGGAAGTCCGAGAGCGAGGTTGACCACGGTACTCCACGGCGGCGCGTAAGTGTCGGTGGCTAAATGTGTCAGCGCTTTATAGTTGCCGTCGTCCAGATAAGAATCTCCTAAATAGAACACATTGGTCAGTGCTTCGGCTTGAGCACTAACGGGTGAGAGCGAAGCGGCTAAAGCGAAGAGCCCACCGCTGAACGACAATACAAAAGAGGGAACGACCTTCATAAATGCAGTCTCCAAAAAATCCACGCTGCCACCTGGATGAGTTGCAACTCATCAGGTCTTACCACCTGCGCTCGTATATCCAACTGGATTGGCGTCAACTGCGACCGTCTCGGATCTTTTTGCCTTTGACCCCACCGCTTTGGAAAGCCGGTGGCCGAGCTGAATCGAAGGGTTTATAACCAGATGGTAAAAAGCGACTGAGGCCACTAGGACACATACAACGAAGGGTAAGAACAGCCAAGGGAGCGGAACGCGCGGATAAAAGAGGTAAACGAGCAGATAGAGTATCGTAATGTGGACCAGATAGATGCTGTAGGAAATCTGGCCGAGGAATTGAAAGAGGGGTAACCGCAAAATCCTGGAAAATCCCGGCTCGGCTAGCGCACTGGAAATGAGACCGCAGGCGCCAACTATAACTACGCCTTCTTCAAGGGCGCTAGGAATAAGATGAGCGAAAGTGTAAATAACCAGGCTGCCCAGGAAGATACCATGCCGTACAAGCGGCGGCATTTTTGCTAGGGATTCTCGGTGGGTCACCAAATACTTCGACAGGAGGATACCGGCGATAAAGATGGTGGCGATTCGAAGGGTATAGGTGGTCTGCAGTGGCACCCCTAGTGGCTTTAGAGCCATCGATAGAAGAACAAATCCCAGGGCAAGAATAAGTGATCCGATCCATCCTATTCTTATCACCAAGATACAAAGGAAGGGGAAGATAAGAGAGATCCGCATCTCAAAAACGAGGGTCCAAAAGGCACCGTTGAATGCTGAGTAATTGTAGTTCCCAATGAATAAAACGTGTTGAAGAACAGTGCCGGGATCGACCGGTCCAGCCCAGGTTTGGTTGAACCAGTCGTTGACTTTGAGGCCGTGAAAGAATGCGTTACCAAGAATGGCCAGGAAAAGGCCCGCCAGATACGGCAAATAAATTCGCGCAATCCTCCGAATCAAGAATCCAGGGTAATCTAAGCCGTTCGGACGGCGATGATAAGGGAGGGAGAGAACGAACCCGCTGATCAGAAAGAAGGTCAGCATGGACTCAAGACCAGAGATAGGCAGATAGAGGGGCGTGTATCCGAGTGTCCAGCGGACCCAGCTGGGGACGGTGTTTGCGATCAGGAGATAAAAATGGTAAATGACAACTACGCAGGCGGCGATGCCGCGAATCCCATCAAGTTCACCCCAACGTTGTCCGTCTTTTTGCTGGTCCATCAGAAAGCCCGCTACCGGTATTCGGCTTGTCAAACCACAGTTGGCATCCGGTTGCCGAGACGGCACCGAATTTATCTGATGCTGCTCCGCTCGGTCAATCGAGATTTTCGGAAGTGGATTTTGTTTCCAAGCCGGACGCGAAATGCTATAAGGGCGCGCCGATGTGAAAAGGAAGAGCGTTGTTTGAGTCTGCGTTCAGGCTGGAGAACAGATTCGGGGTTGTAGTCTAACGATGGAAAATCTAGGGAACAACAGAGGTCTAGCCGTGCTGTACGAATATGTCTAAAACGTCTGGGACAGGTTCTCTGGGACCTGGTGCGTTTCGACTGTTCTTGGCGTCAGTCGTCGTGGTTCATCATTCATTCCCGTTTCGAGCGGGCTCGTGGGCGGTGTACGTTTTCTTTATTCTTAGCGGCTACTGGATCACGAAAATGTGGCACAGCCGCTATGTGCGGACCCGCAACCCCTATCTTACGTTCCTGGTAAGCCGCTGGTGGCGGCTCGCTCCGGTCTTTCTTATTTGCTCCGTGATTGGCCTGTTCTCAGCGGTGCTTCTTAATGACAGACATGCGCTTCTCCTTCTGCAGGATCCGGTGTGGTGGTTGCGCCAATTTCCAATCGCAGGTTCTACTTACGGCGTTAGAGTACTGGCTCCGTCCTGGTCTCTGGATGTCGAGATGCAGTTTTACCTGCTTGCGCCATTAATTATCATCTTATTGGCGAAAGTGTCGGATAAGGCTCGCGTGGCGATCGCGACGAGCCTCGTGGCGATATTGGGTGTGCTTTTTTGGTCTGGCGTTCCCCCGGAGGCGCCTTATTTCGCAATGTTCAGCGGCTTCTTTATTGCCGGTATCATCTTAGCTCAAGTCGATTGGGCCGCCCGCAACTCGATGGTTCTGGGCGGAATTGGGGTTCTGTTCATTGGACTGCTGGTCTTGCTGGCTTTCCCGGTAACCCGGACGAGTATCTGGTACGAGGGAAGTGCGAACCTGTCACCGGCCGATTGGGCTAATGTCTGGTGGGTCTTAGCCGCGGCATTGGTTGTTCCTTTTGTTTCAAGAAACGTTCGTGTGCGGTCTTCTAAATTCGACCGATTCTTAGGCAATCTCGCTTATCCGCTCTACCTTTTTCACTGGATACCGCGTGAATGGTACTACCATTTTTCCGAAACGGCCGATCATGGCTCGGTCAGAGTTTTTTTTCTGGCAGCAAATTTTATCTTCGCCTTTGGCGGCGGAATTGTGATTCTGGTTCTGTTTGATCAACCACTTGATCGGTTGCGCACCAAGTGGGTCGCGGCACGAGAAAGAAATTTGGAAACAGCGAATCTCGGCGGTCTCGCGTCAGCTCCAGGCGGTCCAGGGAAATAGAGATGTGAGTTAATAGGCGGCTTCCCTTAGAACGGACTGCGCGGAGGCGGCGACGGTGAAACCAAAGTCACTTTTTTGCTGATTATGTTATGACTTTGAGTAGCATGGCCCACGATGAATGGGACAGCGTTCTGGTCTTGGGCATATGGAGTAGCGAGCCGGGAGCGGAATGGTTCCATTAAAGATTTATTGTCGAAGCCGGTAACGGTTGCTGTTCGCGTGGCTCGTAAGTTCACAGCCGACCCGATCATCCAATTGCAGGTCGGAGATCGGACTCTGTTTATGCCGTGGTCTCATAATTTGCCTTTAATCTTGCGAAATAATCCGCTCTACGAAACGGAGATTGGCCGGCTGGCGCAACATCTGGTCGAGGTTGATGGCGAGGTGGTTATGATCGATGCCGGCGCAAATATCGGCGACACGATTGCAACGTTACCCAAATTGTCTCAAGCGAAGTTCCTCTGCATTGAAGGATCCGAAAGATACTACGATCTCTTAAGCAAGAATTGCGAATCTGACCCGCGCGTCACGCTGGAGTTCGCTTTGTTGACCGATGTGAAAGGCCAGAATAATGGCGCTCGAGTAAAAGAAGTTGAAGGAACTGCTCACGTGGAAATGACCGAGGACTCGTCAGCAGCGGCGCCATGGCGGACTCTGGACGAATTACTCGAGCTGCATCCGGAGTTTAAAAATGCGAATTTCTGTAAGATCGATTGCGATGGATACGATCTGCTTGTTTTGAAGGGCGCTTCGGCATTCTTGGAAAGGGCGAAGCCGTGCCTACACATTGAGTTCGGGCCGCAACTCTGGCGCATGTATGGAGGTTGCGAAATCGCCGATGGTTTAGAATTTCTGTTTCGATCTGGCTACAAGGATGTGCTCGTTTACGACAATCTGGGGTACTTTATTTCCCGGGATTCCGTTCGTAACTCGAGAGTTCTCGATACACTCGCGGATTATGCGATGCGGCATCCGCCTTGGTTCTATCTGAATGTAATCGCCTTCCACGAAAGCAGGAAGGATTTGGAGCATTTCTACACTCCAGAGGTGGATGCGGCGGCTGTGAGCGCGAAAAATCAAGGATCTTCGGCCTCAACCATCATTTGAGCGACCTGCTCCATGTGAATCTGGGCCTTCCACCCGAGTCGTGAGGCAGCTTTACCGGGATTCGCTCGTCCTACCGATAAATCCGTTGGTCGCAACAGGGACTTATCGATTACGGTATGTTCCCGCCAATCCAGGCCCACGTGTTTGAAAGCGATCTCGACGAAGTCGCGGAGCGGCTTGGTGCTTCCCGTTGCAATGACGTAGTCGTCCGGTTTCTCTTGTTGCAGCATTAAAAACATCGCTTCCACGTATTCGGGCGCCCAGCCCCAGTCGCGTTGGACATCAATGTTGCCAAGCCGCAATTCCCGGAGTTCTCCTTTGGCAATGCGTCTTGCTGCCGAGCAGATCTTCTTGGTCACAAAACGTTCCGGGCGCAACGGCGATTCATGATTAAAGAGGATGCCGGAACAAGCAAAAATTTTGTAAGCCTCGCGATAATTGGAGACCTGCCAAAAAGCGGCGGCTTTCGCTACCGCGTAAGGACTACGAGGCCGGAAAGGGCTCTCCTCGGTGGCGGCTTCATTTTTTAGATCTCCGAAGCATTCGCTCGAGCAGGCACTGTAAAGCTTGATATTTTTTCCAGTGAAGCGAATTGCCTCGAGGAGATTCAAGGTGCCCAAATAGATACTATCTTGAGTCTCGACCGGTTGATCAAAAGACAGGCCAACGGAAGATTGACCCGCCAGATTATAAATTTCGTCCGGGTGCGTCTTGAAAAGGACTTGAATGACACTGCGGAAGTCGTTCAAGGCAACCGATTCCAAGCGAATATGTTCCCGTATTTTGAGCCGCTCTAAGTTTCTAAAGGAGGCGACCTGCGCGTCTCGAGACGTACCGCAGACTGTGTATCCTTTCTCCAAGAGCAGTTTCGCCAAATAGGACCCGTCTTGACCGGAAACGCCGGTTACTAACGCCGTTGGCACTTGAAATCCTTTCTCGCGATGAGAAGCTCGATGCTTGCTAGTGACCGGATGTTTGGCCCCTTGGACTCAGCCTGCTTAATCATCCTAAGCACCATAACGCAAGTTTGTGACAGAGTGCGACCGGCATTTCTAGTCAATAATGCAGCAGACGGAATCAGGGCCATTTGATAGCATTCAAAAGCTCGGCCAAGTGTTGGCCTGCCTTGGCCAACTGTTCTGCTGCGATCGCATTGTTTGTGTCGATGTAGTTTGATGGCAATCGAATTGCGATTCGAAGCCGTTGCCCGTTGATGGTCGCGGGATTGAACTCAATATTTTGATACGCTTTCTGTGCCTGGTGCGTCGAATCGATGGCCCATTGTTCTGGCCAGCTATGGTAGTCTCCATGCATTGGAAGGACATTCTGGCTAGACTCCAGCCATTCAGCCAGCGAATGATAGTCCGTTGATTGGTGCATCGTCAGCACCAGAGCCTGATCCCAGAGAGCGTGAAGTTCCTGATTCGGATCAGTACCGAAGAACAGATCGTTGCCGCCGCGATCGTTGGGCTTCGCGCCGCAGAGCCGTGGATCTGTAATCAGAACGGGATGAGCGAGATCTGACAGATCATAGAAGCCCGTTCCACAGTGCAAAGGCTGATGGATATCGCCGACGAAATGGACCAACAGACGCAGGGCTTGCGGCTTCGTGAAATCGTCTGGTTTATTCTCGGAAGTTTCCAGCACTGCGATGCAGCGTTTTATGGCGTGGACAACATCGTTGACCGAAGTGTATGCGGGGTACTGGCGATAGTCCTGAGTCCCTAAGGGTAGATCGATAAAGTGCCATAAAGCATTCGTTGGGAATTTTGCATTGAAAGCGAGAACCTCGGGATCGTCGCGTAACGGACCTCGGCCAGAGGCTGCTGCGCGGACATCATCGGCCCAATTTGCGATCGAAGGGAGGTCGGCGTCATGTCCTTGAGCGAGGAGGGTTGCGACGTGGGATTGGGCCGGAGACAAGAGGTGTTTCTGCGCGATGGCAGCGATGGTGGAATGGCCGAGCGGCCCCCAGGCCTGAAGAGACGGCGCTAAAAGCAGAGAGGCCGCGAAGGTGTAGAGAAAGGAGGAGTTCAAGGACATGATAAGCGAGAGACAATAGGAAATAACACGTATTGATTACGTTGTATTATTTGATTTTTAAGTGTTTGCTTCCTGAGCTTCTTCAATTTCTTAGAAGGCGCGTCGTCCTATTCTCGGTTCACAATCACCGTATCAGTCGGAGTGGTGGCTAACACCTGGGCGGTGTTGGGATCGATCTTCAAATCTGCAGCGAGAGAATTCAGCGAGCGATTATCAAGAATGATGCAGACCTTTCGTGAACTATGCCAGGCTGAGCTCAGCTCCGGGGTTTTGAGGTAGAGGTCCACTCCATCGCCATATCGGCGAGTGGCGTATTCTTGGGCAGGGTCTCCCCCTAGCCAGTGGAATTGTCGCGGAAGATAGAAATAGAGGCTGGTTCGGTCGCTGATGTCGCCTTTGCTAACGATCAAAGTGTCTGCGTCTGAGTTTCGCTTGATTACGGCAGCGATCGAAGCCGAAGACAGATAGTCTTGCAGAGCGACCTCGCCGACTAATCCGAGGAGGCAAATCAGGAGTACAAAGGGTGGTAGGAGGATGATCGGAGCCAGCGGTTGGCGCCTAAATAGAACAATTAGAAGACCGACTACGATCGCGCAGATACCGAACAACAGCAGAACGTTGCTCAATGTGCGACTGGTGGCGCCGGCGACATTCACCAGGGCGCTGGCAACGCTGTTAATAGCGGGTTGTTCGCCCCGTCCGCCGTCACCGGGAGAAAAAATCTGGGCTAACTGCAGGTTGCTCGCGATGATTCCGCCGACCCCGGATAGGATGAGAACAATGCAAGGGAGCCAGGCGGAGAACACGGGAGAGAAACTCTGCCTGACAGACCAAGCCAGCCAAATGGCTATTACCGGGAAGCAGATCAAGAGATAATAGTCCTGGAGATTGGCAAAGGAGATCGCGACTGCATATATGAAAAACAAGAGCCCAAGCAGAAGCGGGCCTGATGATATCCGCCGATTTTCTCTCAGCACTCGCCAAGAAACAGCGACGGCGCCGGGGACTAACAAGGTCCACGGGAAAAATACGGCTAATTGTTCTAGCCAGAAATTGAGGAACGATAGGTGATCCCCGTCCAGCGGCCAGCGTCGGCTGACGAGCATATTGGCCTGTTCGTTGCCCAGCTGATCAAGAATGAAGCCCGGATAGCGGTGTTCGACCGCTAAATACCAGGGGAGTACCACCGCCATAAAGATTAACCAACCGGTTCCACTGAAAACGAGGCGGCGCCAGAGTCGCCGGAGTGGCCGTTGGAAGATCGATGCCACTGAGAGAACACCAAGTGGAAGCAGGAGACCATGGGTTCCCTTGCAGAGAACCGCTGCCGCCATTGAAATCCAAACCAGGGAAAGCTCGGGCTGCAGCTTCTCTCCGGGGAACCTTTTGGCCAGGCGGACCAGGAGCCAAAAACTTACCGTCATGAGAAACCCGAATACTGGCTCCGGCATTACCAGGTGAGAGAACTGAAATGTGCCAAAGAACGTGGCGAGGATTACGGCGCTGGCGAAACTGGTGAGTTGATCTCGAGTGCACTCATAAGCCAGCATCGCGGTGGCGAAAAACCAGGCGAACGTGGCGAGACAAATGGGCAGTCGGGCGGCAAATTCGTTTTGGCCGAGGCTCCTGAGGGAGACGACCTCCATCCAATAAGCCAGCGGGGGCTTTCTAAGTCGCGGAATGCTGTTCTGGGTCGGAACCAGCCAATCGTTTCGTGAGATCATTTCGCGGGCTGCGCCGGCGTATTGACCGTCGATCTGGTCCAACAGACGAGGGAATCCGCATGATCCGAGATAAAAGATCGCAATTAAGCCCGCCCAGAGCAGCAGGAGCCGAAAAGTACGCAGCTCTAAAACCGAACGTTTTTCTCGTCCCTGGATTTTAGGTGGCCACGGGGTACGAGCGGAAACTAGCGACGGTGCCGCGAATCGTTCAGGCTTCGTGATTTTCGGCGAACGAAAAGGCATCGCGTCTTTCCTTCGGTGATTTCGTGCGCCGCTATCTTCCATAAATTGGCAAAAGGAGCAAGGAAGGAACGGAGTTCACGGTTCACAGTTCACCGCTCGCGTTTTTGCCCTGGGTTCGCGAGCGGCGAATAGGAAATATAGGACGGGTGGGGGGTACGGGTTGCGGGCAAGCTGTGAACGGCAAACTGTGAAGTGTGAACTGTGAACCGCTAACTGTGAACGGTAGACCGCTAACTCGCTTGGGCCAGGGGACATGGAGGATGGGAGAGCGTGCGGATCGATACCGGTCCGAAGTGAAAGCGCTACAGCTGGGGTTTGATCTCGGAATGACCCTGGTTGATACCGCCGAAATGTATGGGGAGGGGAAAGCCGAGATTTTAGTGGGTGAGGCCATAGCCGGTCGTCGTGAGAATATCTTTCTGGTGAGCAAAGTTTATCCTCACCGATCGACCAGGAACGGGGTGGTCTCCGCCTGCGAACAAAGCCTGAAGCGGTTGAAAACGGATTATCTCGATCTTTATCTGCTTCACTGGCGTGGTTCTATCCCCCTAGCCGAGACGATTGAGGGTTTTCAACTGCTGAAACAGCAAGGACGAATTCGAGAGTTTGGGGTCAGCAACTTCGACCATGAGGACATGCAGGAACTGATTGCAGTTCCAGGCGGGGACGAGGCCGTTACCGACCAGGTCTTGTACAATCTTACTCGAAGGGGCATCGAATGGGATCTGCTGCCTTGGTGCCGAAAGCGGAAGATGCCGGTGATGGCTTATTCGCCGGTGGAGCAGGGACGGGTTCCCGCAAACCTGGATTCCATCGCCCGGAAGTTGAGCGTTAACCGGTTTCAGCTGGCCTTGGCTTGGGTCTTGCACCAGGACGGCGCCGTTGCGATCCCCAAAGCGGGAAATGAAGTGCATGTAATTGAGAACAGAAAAGCGCTCGACGTTCGCATTCCCGAGGAGATGCTGGCCGAGTTAGACACATTATTTCCGCCGCCACGCGGTAAATCGTCGTTGGAAATGCTCTAGGGGTTCACCGTTCACCGTTCGCAGTTCACGGTTCACGGTTCACGGTTCGCGCCTCTGTGCCTATGGCTGCCGCGTCAAAGATGGGACGCCCGAGGCACGAACTACTTCGACCGTCCTGCACGGCCAACCCCGCGTCCGCGGAGCGCCATTCCCAATTGGCGCAGTATTCCATCAGTCTATCACTCCGCGTGGCCGGATTCGAGGACGAGGACGAGGACGAAGCGCGAGACCAACTGAGAACCGTGAACTGCGAACGGTGAACGGTGAACCCCTATAGAAGAATCAGGGCAAAATCTGATTGCTTTTGCGTGGCGAGGCCGGTTTTGACGGTTACAGTCAACTTACCATGGATGGGCTTTTGGCGGCTGGACACCGGTGCATGGAGAGAGAAACTGGTGTCCAGTCAGTTCGGTAAAGATTCTGCCCCTACCGAGCTGTCTTTGACGGTTTAACTCTGCTCTTGGTGGGCTACCCAATCGATGGCAAAGCGAACCATTTCGTTCGCATCCGTAAGACCGAGCTTTTCTTTGATGTGTGCTCGATGTGTCTCGACGGTTTTGACGCTGAGATTGATCTCTTTCGCGATGGAACGCGTGCTATGTCCGCGCCCTAGCATCACCAAAACTTCGAGCTCCCGATCGGACAGACGGTCTACCGGCGACGGCGAGTCGCTTTCGGAGGCGTGAATTGCCTTGAAGATGAGTTTTTCTCCCAATCGCTGGCTCACGAAAAGCTTGCCTTGTAACGCATGATAAATTGCGTCCAAAACAGGTTGAACACCGTCCGCTTTCATCACGTATCCGAGAGCGCCGGCCTTTAGAGCACGGAGAGCATACAGAGACTCGTCGTGCATGGAGAGAACCAGAATGGGCAAGTGTGGAGCTTCCGCCTTCATCAACTTCACCAACTCTATCCCGTTCGTACCCCGCAAAGTAATGTCGAGGATGGCTAGATCCGGTTTGAGCCGGCGCATTTGTTCGAGCGCAGTGGGAGCGGAGTCTGCATGTCCGCAAACCACGAGATCTACCTGTCGATCGAGTAATTCCGTTAAACCGTGCCGAAAAATTGGATGATCATCCACCAACAGGATCTTTTTCTTGGCGGCCTGGTTAATGGCAATCCTGGCGTCTTCGTTGCCGTCCGGCGCCGAGATGTTGTCGTGCTCCGTACTTTCGGTCACAACTTACATTGATCCAACCTTGGGTTGGATGCTATGGGTAAAATGAAGGAGTTCAAGGAGTTCAGGAGTCCAGAAGTTCAGGAGGCGTACATTTAGGAAGAACTAAATCATTTTTCTGGGAATGGTTTGGATCTTCTGGAAGCATTTTTTGTTATCGCTTGAGCGTAGGCTACCAAGAGGCGAGAAACCTCTTCGAGGAGTGGCTCGAGGGCGAGGCAATCCCCATATCCGAGGTCTTGGCCTAACGTGAGGTAGTACCTGCACTCTTCTAGCGATCCCTGCGAGATATTGAAGAAGCGATTCTTGTCAGAGACACTCCGTTTTCTAAATCCTTCCGCAATGTTTGCAGGAATCGAGACGGCGGCCCTTCTGAACTGCGGGATTAGGCAGTATTGTTCATCTCTCGGGAATTGCTGGTAAGAGTATAAGTCTTAAGCACGAATTCATGTGCTTTTTGCCAGACGATCAGATCCCGAAATGTTTTAGCAGGCTTGATTCGATTCTGTAACTCCTTGAACTCCTGCAACTCCTTGTACTCCTACCCATTCAGGCTCTGTATCAAATCAGCCAAGGTCGATGGGCCGCCCACGTTTCCGGGGAAAACAATAAAAGGGAGACCTGGATAGGCCGATTCCGATCCGAGTCGAAGGGCCGACACTCCGGAAGCAACCTGTCCTAGAACCCGGGCACTTTTTGCTTTCAATCCCTTGGTCAAGACATCATTCGAAGTGATGCCGCCCTTCGCCACCACCCACCTCGGCCGGTGGCTGAGCCTGGTCGGGATTCCGGATAGCGCGTCTGAAACGATAGCCGAGATATCGACGTGACTAAGCTCGCCTCGCCTGGATACCAGGCCTCGGCTGGTGAATACGAGCGCGGTTCGTTGAGCCGCTAAAGTTGATTCGATCGTTTCAATCAGTTCCGCTAGGTGCCGCTTGGCGTCCTGAGTCTCGAACAGACGGTCAACCAAAAGCTCGATGGAGTCGACGTTTGGAAGCGCCCGAGCCGCCGCCAGTTGCTCGCTGCTTCGCTGTACGTAAGAGCCAACTAATACCAGGCCCGGCCCGAAACCAATCACCGTTGGATCGAGGATGGCTCCGGGTAGTTCGCCCAGCCTGCTTCTGACGAAGGGAGCAGCGGTACGGCAAAGAAACCTTTTGCCGGTGGCCTCGGCTCGAAGCAATCCCGCGGACAGCACCGTCAGGTCCACATCCGTGACGGTATCTACGACGACGGGGACATTGTGTTCGGCCCGGCCAAGGAGCGCTGCAACTTCGTCGGGTCCGCCTTCTCGCAGCATGTTCAGCGGTATCGCCAGCACCTGACTCGCTTTCCAGGTGCCCTTTGACTTTTCCTCAACCCACTCGGCGAGGCGATAATGAGAGAAACCAAAAGTGGGATCTTTGGAGAAGTCTGTTTCTGTGACCGGGACATAGCGGCCTTTGGCGTGGTCGTAAACGAAGTGACAACCATCAAGCACAATTCGGCCACCCTCCGGGTAGGCCGGTACAATCAGATGTCCATCCGGAGCCTCTGGTAAAAGCTCGGCGATCGGGCCGAGTTCGGCGGGATAGTGGCCTCGGAGCGTAGAATCGCTTCTGCTGATAGGGAAAAAGCGGATCCGGTTTTTCTCGGCCGCAGTCCGCAGTATGGCTACGACTGACGCGGTTAGTTTGACCGCCGCAGCTTCGTCGAGCGCCCGCGAATTGGTAAGCACGTACAGCAGGCGCGATTGTTCCTGCAAGGTGCGGTTGACCAGGTCCGGCTCCCACGCGGTCAGAATCTCGATGTTCTGCATGGTCTGGACACCGGTGGGATCGTCGTCGAGCACCAGGATTCGATTGGCGGGGTCTTCCAGGCTTCGGCGGATCTCTAAAATCAGGGACTCGACATTCGGCTCGGGTGGAAGGTGGCCTCCTAGCTCTGACGCCGGCAGATTAAGGGGGAGAGTCATGGGAAATAACTAGCAGATGACACGGAAACTACGACGATGGTTCGTTCAGGAGCCTCGCCCTACCAGCTCCTTGCTCGGCGGCTGATACCCGGCCGGATCCCAAAATGCATCGCCGAATCCAATGCCGATGAGTGCCGGGCGAATCAGTGACCACTGTTCCGTCAGGCGACTGATCTCGGCGGGGGCTACCTGAAGCTTCGCGGTAGGCGCTCGGTCGCCCTCACGCAGGTACCGCACTCGAAATACGCGAAAACCGTGGAGACGTACGGTATCCTCGGCCTGTTCAACCATGGACAGAACATGACGATCAATCCAGACGCCGGGCTGAACTCGAGAACTGAGACAGGGTTGCGCTGGTTGATCTGCGGTGGGCAGGTTCCGTTCCCGCGAAAGGAATCGGATTTCCGACTTAGTGAGCCCGGCCGTTCGCAGGGGCGCCAGCACCTTGAATTCAGCAGCCGCCTTCGCGCCCGGCCGAAAGTCTAAAGCATCGTCGGCGTTCTCCCCATAGGCGAGAGCGGTGAAGCGTTGGCTTTCAGCGAGATCCGCCATTTGCCGGAACAATTCTGCTTTGCAAAAATAGCACCGGTTTACGGGGTTAGACGCATAGTCCGCCTGATCCAACTCGGTTGTGTTAAGGACTTGGAGACGAGCATTTAACGATTTGGCGACATCAATAGCCGATTGCAACGCTTTCCGAGGCAGCGATGGGCTATCTGCAATCACGGCTAAGACGGCTGAGCCTAGGATTTCAACGGCCTCGGCCAACAAATAGGTGCTATCCACGCCGCCGGAATAGGCGATCAAAAGGGGTGAGTGAATCCGAAGCGTTTCGCGTAACCGCTCCACTTTTTCCGTGATCATCGACATCCTGAAGTAAGTTAACGCGGATTTCGGCTAGGAGCTAGGGCTTGGATTGGTAGGGAGGCGCGTATGTGGCGGGTCGACGGGGGTGCCGCAGATGGGCACGCTCGGCGCCGCGAACGGATGGGACTTATGTGACTCATGGGACTTATGGGTCGGTCTCATTAGTCCCATGAGTCCGATAGGTCCCATTGGATCGCGGCACCCCGAGTACGCGCCGCACCCTGCGATGCTCATAGACCGATCCGCCCCTTCTCGCTCTAGCTCCTACAGCTGCAATCGTTGAAACAACTGATCGAGGGGTAGTTGCAAGCCGATAAAAAACTCGCCGAATTCGGCGAACCGAGCGCTCACGTCGTCGAAACGCATCTCATAAACAATCGACTTCACCTCGAAGATATCCTGAGCAAACAGAGTGACGCCCCATTCCCAGTCATCCAAGCCGGTTGCGCCCGTAATGAGCTGTCGGACTCGGCCAGAGTATTGCCGCCCAATACGGCCGTGCCCGGACATCAATTGTTTTCGTTCATCAAAGGGGAGTCGATACCAGTTTTCTTGCTCTCCGCGTCGCTTGCTCATGGGATAAAAGCAGACTAACGGCCAATCGGGAAGGTTCGGATAGAGGCGGTCTTGCAAATATTTGTCCATGCGGGCGCGGAATTCTTTGATCAGGCTATCGCTTTCTTCCGGGGATTTTTCTGGAGGCAGACCCGCCCGATACTCTTCTTCCGTAGTGGTGTATTCGCTGCGTTCAGTCAGCGAATAGAAGCTAAACACCGGTGACAACACGTCATCACCAAGGGAAAGCGCCAGTCGTTTCTCGACCGCATTCGCGCAATGGAGATCGGGGGTGAGCAACATGAACCCAAGATCCGCTTTAGGAGAGACGATACTGAAGGTTAACAGCTGGGTTTCGTCGGTGGCTCGGATCTGTTGAACCAACGCGGAGAGAGCGGTTTTGGCCTCAAGCTGTTCCTCCTTGCTCAGCAGCCTCCAGGTACCGTAATCGATGCGATAAAACAGGTGGAGTACATGCCAACCTTCTTTGGGACGGAGTGTGTTTGATGTCATTCCTTCTTGGTATGGCCTAGACCGTCGAATATGCGGCGGGATGCGTCAACTTAAGCAATGTGCAAGCGCCGGGGACCGCGGACAGTCGCCCTGAACGCCCCCGGCAGCGGCGACTGCGCGGTTTGAAGTCCAGCCTGATCTGTCGCTCCGATACACGATCAGATTCGCCACAACTGCAGCCTTATTGGACAGTCGCCGCTGCCGGGCGTGTTTGCCGCGCGTGTGGTTATCAGCGTCCAGGGGCATCCACCTCCCTGCGCACCGACGAAAAACGTTTACTCAGTGGCTAACAGGGGCGAGACTCCAAGGCTAATTGGGTCCTTTGAGTTCTTCTTGCAGTGTTAGATGCAATCGTTAGATTGCGGACTTCGGAAACGGAAAGGCCTGCCAGGGGGGCGTATTCTATTCAACCGAAAAGAGAGAGAGCTTTGGTTTATGGCAGATGTTGCGAATAAATATCCACAGAACGTGGGAGGGAAATTTTACGTAGACGATCAATGTATCGATTGTGATCTCTGCCGTGAAACTGCGCCCGCGAATTTCACGCGGGATGACGATGGGGGCCATTCGTACGTCTTTAAGCAACCAGAGAATCCCGAGGAAGAGGGGCTCTGTAAGGAAGCCATGGAAGGATGTCCGGTGGAAGCTATTGGGAGCGACGGCCAATAAGTGATGCGTTAACCCGGGCACCGGGACTCAATTGAAGAGAACACTGCGCGAACAAGTTTTAGCGGAATGGAGAGGATTCTCCGAAGCCGCTCCCGTATTCGATCGCGTCGTCAGCGTAAAAGAAGTCATCGCGCAGCTTGCCCCTAAACTTGGTCTCCAAAATCGGCTGCGGGAAGAGGAGATGTTGTCAGCCTGGAGCGAAATTGTCGGCGAGTTTTTTGCCCAACACTCGCGTCCGGCTCGTCTAGCCGGCGGCGTGCTCAGCGTTCTGGTTTTGCAACCCACGGTCCTTTACGAGCTTGACCGCCGTTGGAAGGGAATGATCCTGGAAAAAATCAGGGTCCGATTCGGCGCGAAACTGGTTAAAGAGATCCGCTTTTCTGTTGGCTAAGCCTGCGTCGCTCCCAAATGCGCATGCATTTGGGAGCGACGCAGGCTACGTAGCATTCCTAGAAAGCCAAAGCGTTCGAAAAGCAAGTAATCCTCTTAAGAGGTTTCTTGCTTTTCGAACGCTTTGGCTTTCTAGGAATGCTTAGTGATCCGAAATATCATTCTCGATTGGTCTGGAACTGTGGTCGATGACCTTGGTGCAGTTGTGCAGGCGACTAACGACGTTTTCCGAGAGTTTGGTCGAGCAGAGATTTCCAGGGACGCATTCCGGCCGGAGTTCGCTTTGCCATTTTCTCGTTTCTATGAACGCTTTCTCCCGGGGGTTCCGCTGGAACGGATTGACGAGGTTTATCATAGCCGGTTCCAGGTCCGGCGTGAAGAGGTGGGTCTCCTTCCAGGAGTGAGCGACTTCTTGGAGTTCTGCCGCGCTTCGAATCGGGGTCTTTACGTGCTTAGCACCATGCATGGGCATCATTTCAACGAACAAGCCCGCCGACTCGAGGTTCAAGACTATTTTCGCAAGGTGTACGTCGAAGTGATTGATAAAGCCGACGAAATCAGGCGCATGCTCGCCGAGAATCATCTGATAGCAGAAGAAACCGCTTTCGTTGGCGACATGGCTCACGATATCGAGGCCGCGAAAAAGTGCGATCTTCTGGCAGCCGGCATTTTGACCGGTTTCGATACGGTCGACAAACTATCCGCCGCCGGGGCGGCTTTGATTGTGAAAGGTTTTCCAGAATTTCAGCAGCTGCTAGGCATGCCGCGGAAGGACCGGGATGAACTGTTTGAGATTTCCGATAAAAAGGTGGCGGGCCACATTGGCGTGTCGGAAGAGGAACGATCCTCGCCGCAAACGCTGGCGATTACGCTCCGGTTTCGAACCTTCGAGCGTTTTAAGGATCTCAATGACGATTTTTCTAAAACGGTCGACTACTCGGCGGTGGCCAGCGAGATGACGCGGTTCGTTGAGGAAAGTAAATACAATCTTATTGAAACCTTGGTTTCGCAGCTGGCGGATCATCTGGTCAGAAAGTTCCCGCTGGCTTATCTAGAGGTGGAGTTAAAGAAGTTTGTGCTGCCTGAGACGAACTATGTAAGCGCTCGGACGATTCGCAGGGCGTAGCAGGGTTGCGTGGTTGGCGGTTATCGGTTTGCAGTTGGCGGTTCGTTTAGCGCCCTCGAGTTGTAGAAATTGTCCTCGGTCATCGACCTGATTCTGTAGCATTGTCACAACGTCAAAGGCAGGATAGGCTCGGTTTGTGCCGGGCCCTTTTCACCTTCTTTACTCAGAGAGGCAAATCGCGTTTAATCTCAAACCCTGGAGCGAACCGCTTCCTGCTCCGGCGCTGCATCGCATCGAATTGTGACCCAAAGACTATTCTCTGAACTCGGCCTATCCGAGCCGTTGCTGCAAGCAATCGGCCGGCTGGGTTACGAAAAAGCTGCTCCCATCCAGGCGGAAGCGATTCCGCTAATCATGGCCGGACACGACGTAGTGGGCCAATCGCAGACTGGCTCGGGCAAGACGGCGGCATTCGCGATTCCGGCCGTCGAATTCGTAGATCCCAAGAGCCGACTGGTGCAAGCGTTAGTGCTCTGTCCGACTCGCGAGCTCGCCATTCAGGTGTCCGAAGAGATCCATAAGCTGTCGGCGTTTAAACGCGGGATTCATTCGGTACCAATCTACGGCGGTCAATCGTACGACCGACAGATCCGGGCTCTGAAACAGGGTGTCCAAATCGTCATTGGGACGCCGGGACGAATGCTGGATCATCTGGAAAGAGGGACGCTCAAGTTAGAATCCGTCCGCATGGTGGTGCTGGATGAAGCGGATGAAATGCTCGACATGGGTTTCCGGGACGACATCGAAAAGATCTTGCGAACCGTTCCCAAGCAGCGGCAATTCGTCTGTTTCTCGGCCACGATGTCGAAGCCGATTCTGGAGCTGATCAGGACCTACGCGCCCGAATCGAAGACGGTGCGGATTGAACACAAAATTCTGACCGTGCCAACGGTCGAACAAGGCTACTACGAGAGCCGCGGTCACTCGAAAACCGAGATACTGACTCGCCTTATTGATCTCTACGATCTGAAGCTCGGCATCGTCTTCTGCAACACCAAGCGAATGGTTGATAGCCTGACTGAAGAACTGATAGGTAGGGGCTACTCGGCCGATCGGATCCATGGCGACATGAACCAGAGCCAACGCGACCGGGTCATGAATAAGTTTCGGTCCTCCGGTTTGGAATTCCTGGTGGCGACCGATGTCGCAGCTCGGGGGATCGATGTCGACAACGTCGAAGTGGTTTTCAATTACGATCTGCCTTGGGACGAGGAAGATTATATCCACCGCATCGGACGCACGGGACGGATCGGCCGTTCCGGCCGCGCCTTTTCTTTGGTGGCGGGCCGGGAGATCCACAAGCTGCAAAGTATTGAACGTTTTACCAGAACCAAAATTTCGCGGCGGCAGGTTCCGTCGCTGGAAGAGGTGGGAGAAAAGCGGACCAATCTGTTCTTCGAAAGAATTCGCGCCAGCCTTAAGGAAGGCACGTTCCAGGAAGAGACCAGGATCGTCGATCGCCTGTTGGAGCAAGGCTACTCCTCGACGGATATCGCGTGCGCTTTGGTACGTGAACTCCGGAAAGATGAAGTGCGAATGACAGAGAACCGGGCTAAGGCTGAGATCGTGAGTGGCGGTAATGAGGCGCCATTGCGAGACCAAAAACGCCACCCGAGGTCCAACTCGGGGAGACGCCGCGACCGTCCGTCTCGGTGAAGCTGAGCGTACAACGTCCACAGCGCGCGTCGCCGCGGTTCAGCGTTGGACTGCAAGCCGGAGCAATTTCGATGCACCCGCAAAATCGGAATTCCGCAGAGGTGACAAATAAAGCGGTACTTTGAGAAGCTCCTCGAGGATGCTGGGATTGGTCTGACTAACAAGAGAGGGTTCCGGATCGAGCTCATTCAGGATCACGAGCGCGAGTTGAAGACCAGCTCTGGCAATCGATTCAGCATTCAGCAGAACGTGGTTAATCACTCCCAGGCGGTTGGGCGCCACTAAGATCACAGCCAGACCTAGGTCTACCGCAAGATCTCGAAAATTGTACTCGCGGAGGATCGGCACGAGCAAACCCCCGGCGCCCTCAACGAAAACTAGATCATGCTTAGCCGAAAGCTCTCGATAAGCTTCTCGCACCGCGGTTATGTCGATCGGCCGATTTTCGAGCATAGCAGCGACGTACGGTGCCAATGGAGGCCGGAGCCAGACCTGGTTTAGAAGGTGGCGGGGGACCTCGTTATCACCGGCCGCCGCAATCAATTCGACATCTTCGGTGTCGCCGGTACAGAACGGCTTCATTCCGCTACACTTAAGCCCGAGTTCTCGGGCGGCCCGAATCAAACCGCAGCCGCAGTAAGTTTTGCCTATGCCGGTGTCAGTGCCGGTGACGAGGAAGTTCATTTTGAGGAGTTCAAGGAGTACAAGGAGTACAAGGAGTACGAGGAGTTCAAGGAGTTGCTTTCGGTCTCCTTGTACTCCTCGTACTCCTTGAACTCCTTGTACTCCTTCTTCTCAACCCAACACTTTCTGAATCTCACCCTGGATATCATCCGCTAAACTGCGCAGCTGGCCCGCATCTGGTCCCTCAAGTAGCAAGCGAGCTTTTGGTTCGGTCCCGGAATAGCGTAAGACCACGCGTCCTTTTCCGGCTAAAAAGGCCTCGGCCGATTTGAGCCGGGATTGCAGGGTGGGGAACTGTTCGAACGGAAGTTTTTGCCGGACCGCGATGTTACGGAGTTCTTGGGGAAATTTCGTGAGAATCTTTCGGAGCTCGCTGAGAGGTTGGTTGGTCTGGATGGCGATCGCGATGATCTGGAGCGCACTGACTAGACCATCGCCGGTAGTGGTAAAATCACGGAAGATAATGTGGCCGCTTTGTTCGCCGCCTAAGTTCAGGTCCTGCTGCCGCATCTTTTCTACCACGTGACGATCCCCGACCTTGGTCCGCAGGAGAGTGGCGCCTAGATCGTGGAGTAGGGCATCAAGTCCGAAGTTGCTCATGATGGTAGCGGCGACCGTTTTCGAGCGAAGCTCTTCGCGAGAAACCAACGAGTTAGCCGCGATTGCGAGAATATCATCACCGTCGAGAACGGCGCCGCTTTCGTCGACCAGAAGGATCCGGTCAGCGTCACCATCGTGAGCCAAGCCGATATTTGCGCCCGATTTTAAGACTAGTTCACGCAATACTTCTGGATGCGTACTGCCGCATTTTTCGTTGATGTTTGTTCCGTTGGGCTCAGCTGAGTGCACTTCGATAGCCGCACCGAGGTGCTCAAGAGCGAGGGGCGTGGTCTGATACGCAGCGCCGTTGGCGAGATCCAAAACGATTTTGAGACCCTTGAAGGAGAGACCCTTGGGAACGGTCGATAAAGCGAAGGCGGCGTATTGTTCAGTAGCGTCGCTAAAGGAGCGAATCCGGCCAACTGAGTCGGAAACATAGTTGGCCGGGCTGTAGAAACGCTTTTCAATCGCTTCTTCTAATTCATCGGGCAGCTTGTATCCGTCGGGACCAAAGAACTTGATTCCATTGTCGCGAAACGGGTTATGTGAAGCGGACAATACGACCCCGAAAGCGGCTTCTTGAGAGGCGGCCAGGTATGCGACCGCCGGGGTGGGGATTGGTCCGGCGAGTAAAACATCAAATCCGGCGGAAGCGAGCCCAGTAGCGAATGCCGCTTCCAAGAAATCACCGGAGGCGCGGGTATCTCTCCCCACAATGACCTTTTGTTTGACTTGATTCTCAGCTGGAGCCAGGACGTGCGCCGCGGCTTGGGCAAGCTTGATAACAGAGGATGCGGTTAATGGCTCTTCGTTGGCAATCCCGCGGATGCCGTCCGTACCAAACAATTTTGTCACTGGGAAGGAGATAGCAGATAAATAGCAAATAGCAGATAGCAAATCCAGGCGCTTGGCGCTTGGCGTTCGGCGTTCGGCGTTCGGCGTTCGGCGTTCGGCGTTCGGCGTTCGGCGTTCGTACGTTGTTGCCTGCAAAAAAGGCGTGTCAACCCAATTAGAAGCGCCAAGCCCGAATTGCACCCCGCGTCCGCGGGGTTGGAGGTGCTGAAGGGGCTGAAGGGGCGGTAGATCGGCCTTGCGAAGGTGAACGGAGATGAGGAACACAACGTCCACCCCAAACATCTGCCGCCCTTTTCCTCCTTCGTCCCTCATCCCTGAACTATGGCGGACAGGCAGAACGCGTCGTCGTGTGGACGTGTTCCTGGGGTCAAAACCCCAGGCTGAGTCCTGTTGCCCCTTCGGAGGGTGTTACGAAATTGGTTGAGGTTCTCGGAGGGAAGAGGAAGGAAAGTGGAAAAATGAGCGGAATTTCAGTTCCAGGAAAAGGAGAGTTGTTTTGGCGTGAGCTCTCCCAAAGGAGCGGTGGG
>Ga0185299_10000879_pt1 | contig 69782 bp, 70 predicted proteins | sample PaiPotPPA55metaG_FD_128002 | JGI IMG/M metagenome (GOLD analysis project Ga0185299, IMG submission 128002) | Iron sulfur acid spring bacterial and archeal communities from Banff, Canada, to study Microbial Dark Matter (Phase II) - Paint Pots PPA... ... | reverse complement strand
GAACGCGGTGTGCGGGTTCGCAAGGAGGAGAATGGCGCTTCCCTATCAGTGGCAGATGCGCGTGAATCGCTGGCGAAGCGCGATGAGTGGATTTTTTGGAGGGGGCAGAGATCAACAACCGCGGCCGAAAATTTGTCCTTCTTGCGGAACGTTGGTGGGCATCAACGCCACGCGCTGCCATCAGTGCGGCACTAATCTTACTTTTTCGATGGCGGCCATAAATCGCCGCTTCTCCGGATTTTTTGGAGGACGCGCGCCGGTCACCACCGCGCTGCTGATCGCCAACATTCTGATCTTCGGCGTCAGCGTGGTTGCGACGCTGCAGGCCGGCCAAGGCGGCGGCTTGCGCATTCTGTTTAGCCTCGACGGCGAGGTGCTCTACCGGCTCGGCGCCTTGTGGGCGCCGGCCATCGTGAATGGCGAGCCGTACCGGCTGGTTACCGCCATGTTCCTTCATGGCGGTTTGATTCACATCGGTTTCAACATGATGGTGCTGATGGATATCGGCCCGGTAGTGGAAGAAGTGTATGGCTCGGCACGTTTTTTGTTTCTTTACACCGCCTCGGGAATTGCCGGGTACGTTGTCAGCGCCTTTACTCCGTTTCGCTCGCACCCCGCGCTGGGCGTAGGGGCAAGCGGCGCGATACTGGGATTGATCGGGGTGATGATTGCCATCACCACGCGTCGTGGCGGGTCGTCCATGCAAGCGCTGCGTTCGCGCCTGGTTTCCTGGGTGGTCTCTATCTTCGTCTTTGGATTTCTGATGTCCGGCATCGATAATTGGGCGCACTTCGGCGGATTAGCGGCCGGCTTTGGGCTGGGAAAAATTTTTGCCGATCGCGAACCTATGAATCCCTCCGAATTGAAGCGCGCTCAAGCGCTGGGCTGGAGCGCAGCCATCGTCATCCTTGTCAGCTTGGCGTTCATGATCCTGCACTTCCGCGATCCCTTGCGGTGAAGTTTCCCGGCCACGGTTAACGACGAAACACGGCGACTCGACGCAACCGAGTTCCATGTTGCGAAATGCGTTATTCTCAGTAACGCTGGCGTGTAAGCAGCTCGCGAGCCCAACTAAATTCGCATATGGACCCACATTCCATCATCGTTGTAAGCCTACACTCGCCGAAGGAGAAATTTTGGGGTGAGTTGCTGGTTCTCAACCAGGCCGGCATTACTGTGCGTGGCATTGACCTCAATTCTTTCGACCACTTTGTACGCGCCATCAATGAACCGGACGGCGAGCGTGTGGGATTCCCCACAATTTTCTTCCCCATGAATCGCGTGGAGCGCATTTCTCTGGACGAATCCTCCGGTTCCATCCCTTCCATGGCGGAACTTTTTCAACGCAAAATAGGCCGCTCGCTCGGCGACTATCTCGCGCAATTTGCGTGAACTGCGCTATCCTCATCGCCAATGGAAGGCCCGATCTGGACGGTACCCAATCAAATCACCTTGTTGCGGCTCGGCTTCCTGCCGTTTTTTCTGATTCTCATCTTTTACGAAGAGTACCGGTGGGCGCTTCTGGTGTTGGTTGCCGCGGGACTTTCTGACGCTGCCGACGGATTACTGGCGCGCAAATTGAATCAGCGTTCCCCGCTGGGCGCGTATCTCGATCCCATCGCGGACAAGCTGCTGCTCTCGTCGTCTTTCATCATTCTGGCGTTCAAACAAAAACTGGCGTGGTGGCTCACTATCATCGTGCTCAGCCGCGATGTGCTGATACTGATGGTGGCGGTGGTGATCCTACTCATTTCCGGCTACCGCCCATTTCCGCCCAGCATTTATGGAAAGCTGACCACCGCTTTACAAATTCTTCTGGTGTTCATGGTTGTTTTATCGGCGGCGTATTCCCATCCATGGTTTACGCTCGTAAATCGGTTTTTAGTTTATGCAGTGACGGGCATTACGGTATTTTCCGCGTTTCATTATTCGTTCACGACCTCGAGGCGGCTTAGCTCTTCGTGAGGACGTTGCTCGAGGGAAAAATCAGACAGCGAATCAAACAGGCATTGTTCGCGGACCGCCGGGAGGCAGCAAGAGTCTCGGTTCCGTGAGCGATTGAACTTCTTCCACGGTAACTTCCGGCGCTAGCTCTCGAAGCAGCAAACCTTCCGGCGTCACATCAATTAGCGCCAGTTCCGTGACGATATGATCGACCACTTCCACTCCGGTAAGCGGTAGCGTGCACTTTTTCAGAATTTTTGGGCGTTTGTCGCGCGTGGCGTGTTCCATGGCGATGAACACGCGCTTCGCGCCGGCAACCAGATCCATTGCGCCGCCCATGCCCTTCAACATTTTTCCAGGAATAGCCCAGTTCGCCAGCGTCCCTTTTTCATCCACCTGCAGCGCGCCCAAAACCGTAAGATCGACATGTCCGCCGCGAATCATCCCAAAGGAATCCGCGGACGAAAAATAACAAGTGCCTGGTAGTTCAGTGACAGTTTCCTTGCCGGCATTGATCAAATCCGGGTCGACTTGAGATTCCAGCGGGTAGGGCCCTACACCGAGCATGCCGTTTTCGGACTGCAACAGCACTTCGATGCCTTGCGGCACATAATTCGCCACCGCGGTGGGCATGCCGATACCCAGATTTACGTAGAAGCCGTCGCGCAGTTCCAGCGCGATACGCCGCGCGATGCGTTCACGTTTTTGTTCTTCGGTTAGAACCATGTACGCCTTTCGTTTCCGAGGTCCCTCGCGTGTCCGAACTATTCTTTTCTGGTGCAGCGTTTTTCAATACGCTTTTCGTAGGCCGTTCCCTGAAAAATGGCATTCACAAAAATTCCCGGCGTATGAATAGAGTCAGGATCGAGTTGACCCAGATCCACGAGTTGCTCCACTTCAGCGATGACGTAGTCCGCGGCGGTGGCCATCAAGGGATTAAAATTTCGCGCCGCTTTGCGGTAAACAAGGTTTCCCCAACGGTCACCCTTCCACGCTTTTACAAACGCGAACTGGCCGCGCAATCCGCGTTCCATCACGTATTGGCGCCCATCAAATTCACGCTTCTCTTTCCCCTCGGCAACCATAGTGCCCACTCCGGTGGGCGTAAAGAAGGCCGGCACCCCAGCTCCCCCGGCGCGCAGGCGTTCCGCCAAGGTGCCCTGGGGATTCAGTTCCACTTCGAGTTCCCCGCTGAGCACCTGCTGCTCGAACAATTTATTTTCGCCGACATAGGTGGAGATCATTTTTTTGACTTGGCGGCTTTGCAGCAGAATGCCAATCCCAAAATCATCGATTCCCGCGTTGTTGCTGACGATAGTGAGATTTTTTGTGCCTTTACGACGCACCGCGGCAATCAAATTCTCCGGAATCCCGCACAAACCGAATCCGCCCATCAAAATGGTTACGCCATCGGTTAACTTTTGGATGGCCGCGTCAGCCGAAGAAATCCGTTTGTCCATGAAAGCTCTCGCGAATAGCAGTTAGTGTAATGCAACCTGTCTCACTCCTGACAGGATGAATGGCCGGGTTTGTCACGGTTAGAAGCTGCGCAGCAGTTTGTACAATTCGTTCGCGGCGTCGAAATCGGCTTCCAGTTCGCGGGAAGCGAGCTTGTCTCGCAATTCATCCAGCCGGCGGGCAAACAAATCGAGCCCGGCCGAAAGAACTTCCCTGTTCGTCAGCACAATGTCGCGCCAGGTGCTGTAGGGGCTGCCTGCGAGCCGCAGCGTGTCGCGCAGCCCGGGACCGGCCAGCGCGATGGGCAAACCATTTTCATCCAGATGATCGTAAAGAAAAGAAGCCAGCGCGACTGCAGCGAGTTGCGGAAGATGCGAGGCGAGCCCTACGGCGTAATCGTGCTGTTGCGCTCCCAGCCAAAGCGGCCGCGCGCCAATTTTGCCGATGATCTTCACGAAAGCGGCCACACGTGGATCTTCTTTGGATATACCGATCGGCGCACGACGTGCAGGCGATGGGACCGGCTCGCTTCCCGGCGACGACTGTGGAGCAACTTGTTCATCGACATTAGATGAAGATTCACCGATCAATGCGTACGTAGTGTCGCGAAATAAATTCGCGTCAGCATTCGCAATTCCGGACGATTCCTTTCCCGCCATCGGGTGGCCGCCAAGAAAAAGCTTCTTGGCATTTCCCGAAAATAATTCTTCCGCGGCGTGCACAATTCGCACCTTGGTACTGCAAGCATCGGTCACCAGGGCGTGTTGCGCACTATGGCGCGCAATCTCAGGCAGAACATCCAGAGTGGTACTGATCGGCAGCGCCACGTAAACCAGGTCGGCACTCTGTAGCGCAGGCTGCAGTTCACCGTGAAAAATTTCGTCCGCTGCGCCCAAATCCTTTGTACGCGCCACGGTATCCGCGCGATCCCACGCAGTAATGTGAACGCCTTCCGTATATTTACGGAGCGCCAACGCAAAAGAACCGCCGATCAAGCCGGTGCCCAGAATGCAGACGCGATTAATTAAGTGAGTCGGCGACATGAATCAGGCTATGAATTGGGCCACAGTCACGCTACGCGCCGCCCAATCGCCGGCGCGATAATGCGCAACTCACCCATCAAGCGCTCGAACTGCTCGGGATCGAGCGATTGCGCTCCATCCGACAGCGCGTGATCAGGATCGTTGTGCACTTCGATCAATAATCCGTCGGCTCCTGCAGCTACCGCTGCACGCGCCATAGGCGCCACTTTGTCTCGACGCCCCGTGCCGTGAGAAGGATCACCTATCATGGGCAGGTGGGACAGTTTCTTGACCACCGGAATGGCGGCGATATCAAAAGTGTTGCGCGTGTACGTTTCAAAGGTGCGGATGCCGCGCTCACATAAAATAACGTCCGGATTTCCGCCGGCGAGAATGTACTCCGCACTGAGTAATAGCTCTTCCATGGTGGCGGACATCCCGCGTTTCAACAGAATGGGCTTGCGCACTTCACCCAGGGCGCGCAGCAGATGATAGTTCTGCATGTTACGCGCGCCGACCTGCAGGATATCCACGTAACCGATCATCATTTGAATCTGCGAAGCGTCCATGACTTCGCTCACGGTAAAGAGACCGAATTTTTCAGCCGCTTCACGCATGAGCTCCAGACCCTTTTCGCCCATACCCTGGAACGCATAAGGTGACGTGCGGGGCTTGAACGCCCCGGCGCGCAAAATTTTGGCTCCGGACTTCGCCACGCGTTCCGCAATAATGTGAATCTGCTCGCGCGATTCCACGGAACAGGGGCCGGCCGCGACAACCACTTCATTACCGCCGAGGGTTACACCGCGACCCAAATTGATAATCGTTCCTTGCGGATTAAATTGGCGGCTAGCCAGCTTGAACGGCTGTGTGACGCGCATCACCTCGCGCACGCCATCGAGCAATTCGAAATCGCGGTGATCGAAATCGCGATGCACGCCAACGGCGCCCAGCACGGTGTGCGATTCGCCCGTGGAGCGATGCACGTTAAATCCGCTGGCCACCAGCCGGTCGATCACATGTTGAATCTGGGCGTCTGTGGCGCCCTCTTGCATCACAATTACCATGAGCGCGTTTTATTCCCTTCTGCGATTTGCATTCGTTCCGTCTCGTTCTTTTGGCCGCTCTATTTTTTAGAACTCTTCGCTTCCGGCTCCATGGCCGCGCGTTCGGCCGAGCGCGCTTCATCGATAATGCGTTCGAATAGACGCCGAATCGCGCTATCGGTTAGCGGGCCCGGATTCGAATGCTCGGCGTTTTCCAATACTTCTTTCTCCCGCTCCGGCTGATAAAGAGGCAAATTCGCCGCTTGCTTCAGTTTGCCGATTTCCAGAGCGCAGCGCGAACGCTCATTCAGTAATTCCACGAGTTTGCGGTCAATCTCATCGATGCGGCGTCGCCAGTCCTGGAGATTCATGGCGCCACCTCGCGCTTCGAAAGCCCGTGGCGAGCGGCTTGTTTCAAACTACCGACCCGCTCGCGAAGGGCCTTCGTGGCCTGTTGCGGCGTTTTTGCATGTTCAATCTCAGCAACTAAAGACGACCCCACCACAGCGGCATCCGCCAGCCCGCCCAGCAATGTAACGTGCCCTGGCAGCGAAATTCCGAAGCCTACGGCAATCGGAAGCTTGGTAAAATTTCGTAGTCGCCGTAACAATGCCGGCAAATCATCTGGCAACGTATCTTTCGCTCCAGTGACGCCGGTACGCGACACCAGATATACGAAGCCACTCGAGCATTCCGCAATGCTAGCGAGCCGCTCGTCGGTAGAAGTCGGCGCGCACAAAAAAATTGTATTCAAATGATGCGCCGCGAGAACACGCCGGTATTCCACGGATTCCTCCGGCGAAAGATCAGTGGCGAGCACACCGTCGGCTCCCGCTTCAGAAGCCGCAGCGGCAAACCTTTCCAGCCCCATTTGTAAAATTGGATTGTAATAGCTGAAGAGCACCAGCGGAATTTGCGACGATTTCCGGATGCGGACCACCAACTCCAAAATTTTTGTCAAGCTGGCGCCAGATTTCAGCGCGCGTTCCGATGCACGCTGAATGGTTGGGCCATCCGCCAACGGATCGCTGAACGGAACCCCCAGTTCGATGACATCCGTGCCAGCCTCTTCCAGAGCCGGCACAAATTCGAACGTGGCATCCAGCGAAGGATCGCCGGCGGTAATGTACGCGACGATGCCCATCTCCCCGGTCGCACGGAGCTTGGCAAAACAATTTTCAATGCGGGTTGGTTGCGCGGCAGGAATGCTCATTATTATCGGGAAAGCTTAGAGCAGGCGCGAGTAGGTGTCCATGTCCTTGTCGCCGCGCCCGGATAAATTGAGTATGACCAAGTCGTCTTTATGTAATGACGAAAGGCGTTCCATCAGCCCTGCAAGAGCGTGCGCGGATTCCAGCGCCGGGATAATTCCTTCGCTGCGGCAAAGCAAACGCGCGGCGTCCAGCGCCGCCGTGTCTGACATCGCAAAATACTCCGCGCGGTTTTCATCCGCCAGCCACGCGTGTTCCGGCCCGATCGCCGGATAATCGAGTCCGGCGGAAATAGAATGAGTCGCGGAAATTTGTCCATCTTCGTTTTGCAACACGTACGTATAGGTACCGTGGAGAACGCCCGGACGCGCGCCGGTAAACCCTTGCGCCGCGCCCAGCCTGGCTGCATGTTCGCCGGCACCAGTGCCGCGGCCGCCAGCCTCAATACCAATCATCTTCACTTCCTTATCGCACAGGAAATGATAGAAGAGTCCAATCGCATTCGAACCGCCGCCCACGCAGGCAAACAGATGGGTCGGTAAACGCTTTTCCGCGGCCAGGATTTGCTCGCGCGCTTCGCGGCCGATCACCGACTGAAAATCGCGCACCATGGTGGGATAGGGATGCGCGCCCAGCACCGAGCCCAGAAGATAATGCGTGTTCCGCACATTGGTGACCCAGTCGCGCATCGCTTCGTTGATGGCATCTTTCAGCGTGCGGCTGCCGGACTCCACGCCAACAACCTTCGCGCCCAGGATGCGCATGCGCGAAACGTTGGGCGACTGCCTCGCCATGTCATCGGTGCCCATGTACACCGTGCATTCGAGACCGAGATGCGCGGCCACCGTGGCAGATGCTACCCCGTGTTGCCCCGCGCCCGTTTCGGCAACGATGCGGGGCTTGCCCATTTTTACCGCCAGCAATCCTTGGCCAATGGCGTTGTTAATTTTGTGCGCGCCGGTGTGCAACAAATCTTCGCGCTTCAAATAAATTCTGGGACCGCCCAACTTGTTCGTGAGCCTCTCCGCAAATTGTAAAGGTGTGGGACGGCCGGCAAAATTTTTGAGCAGATCGGCGAGCCGCGCCTGAAAGCTCGCATCCGATTTTGCCAATTCATACGCGCGCTCCAGTTCGAACAGCGGCACCATCAACGTTTCGGGAACGTACCGGCCGCCGTAAGGACCAAAACGCCCCGGCGAAAAGCTCAGCGATTTAAGAATGGAACTCATCTGGCGCGCACTTTCTCCACTGGTGAATTCAGTTCCTGGTCAGCTCGACGCGCTTCGCGAACAAATTCGCGCAACTGCGCATGATCTTTTGCGCCGGGCGAGGCTTCCACGCCGCTGGCCACGTCCACACCATAAGGGCGCACTTGCAAAATCGCGGCCGCGACATTGTCGACGTTCAACCCGCCAGCCAAGATAACTCGATGGCTGCGCGCCACCTGCTGTGCGACTTCCCAGTCTGCCAGCCGCCCGGTTCCACCATACTGACCAGGCCCCGCATCCGCAGTATCGAACAAGAATCCTGAAACCCCTGGATAACTTTCAAGCGTAACGGCAGAAAAATCGGGCCCGACCCGTAGCGCCTTAAAGACCGGCGCTATCCGAGCCAACTGCGCAACCGTTGTGGGCGACTCATCACCATGTAATTGCAGCGCATCGAGTCGTACATCCCGGAATATTTCCATGACTTCATCAACTTCAGCGTTTACAAAAACACCAAAAACCTGCACGCCCGAAGGAATTAAAGCTCGCAGTTCAACGGCCTTTTCGATAGACAGCGCCCGCGGGCTCCGCGGATAAAAGTTCAGACCAATGGCGTCGACGCCGGCCTCGCAGGCGGCACGCGCATCCTCCACGTTGGTAATCCCGCAAATTTTTACTCGGGTCATGAATTAATTTTGCCAATTACTATTTTTCGCGTCGGTCGCCGCGGACGCCACGTCAAATTGCTCTCTCGTTACTCGCGGTTGTCCAAGCAATTCGAACAGTGCCTCCCTTGGATCGGCAGCGGCCATAAGATGCTCACCGATCAGGAACGCATCGAAGCCTGCTTGACGCATCTTTACAAGATCCTCGTGATTGCGGATGCCGGACTCGCTAACGGCCACGCAATTTTCTGGAATCTGCTCAATCAGCTCCAGCGATGTTTCGACCCGTACCGTCATGGTTTTCAAATCTCGATTGTTTACTCCGACGATTTTCGCCGAGGCAGCCAGAGCTCGCTCAAGCTCCCCGGCAGCGTGCACCTCGATCAACGGTTCCATTCCGATTTCGCGGCCAAGGGCAATCAGATCGCGCAGCAGAGAATCGCTTAATACCGCCACAATCAGAAGAAAGCTGTCCGCGTCATTAGCCCGCGCTTCCCACACTTGCCAAGGGTCAAAAATAAAATCCTTGCGCAGCACCGGCAGCCCCATGGCTTTTCGCGCATCGCGAAGATTTTTTAACGAGCCATGAAAATATTCGCCTTCGGTAAGCACCGAGAGCGCCGCAGCGCCGGCTTGAGACAGGCTCTTGGCCAGTTCAGGCGCGTCAAATGGTTCGCGTATCACACCGCGTGAAGGAGACGCCGGCTTCAGTTCTGCGATAATGTTTAGCCCATCGCGTGATAGCGCGGAATAAAAATCGCGCACCGGTGAGGCCGCGTTCGCGCCGTATTTCAGCGCCGTTTCGGGCAACACGCATTTGCGATGCTGCACCTCAGCCCGACGAGCCTCGAGAATGCGGTCCAGCACCGTTCCGGAGTTGGTTTGAGCGCTCAAAAGGGTAAGTTTGTATGCTAGGTAGCTCTAGCAAGCCTGTCAAATGCGTAGTCAGGCGTGTCGAATTGGCAGCCACAACGAGCGCTCGCAACGAATGGACAGGAGCTGAGAACTTAAACGGAGAACTGATGGGATATCGCGAACAATACGGCCCGCTGCTCGATTCCATCGTGCAGGAAGGCGACCTCATCGCCATGCGATATTTTCGCGCCGGGGAAATGCGCGTGGATCGCAAAGGGGATGGCTCGGCAGTCACCCAGGCCGATCGCGGCGTCGAAGAAATGGCCCGCGCCAAAGTAACCGCCAGCGGATTGGCGCTCGACGTTTTGGGCGAGGAAATGGGGGGTCCCGACATGGAAGCCGCCAGCTCCGGCGACCGCGCAAGATTAATCATTGATCCAATCGATGGCACCGAAGAATTTTCGCGCGGCATTCCTACCTTCGGAACGCTGCTCGGTATTGAACACCGCGGTGAAATTGTCGCTGGCATGGTGAGCGCTCCGGCGCTGGAAACGCGTTGGTTCGCGTATCGCGGCGAGGGCGCTTTCCGCGATGGCAAGAAGATTCATGTGTCAGACGTGTCCAAGCTCAGTGATGCGATGATTTTCACCACCGGCACCGGCCCCAAGAAAAACGCCGCCGACCGGGCCAAGCTGCGTCGCCTCGCCGATGCGGTGCGAAACAGCCGCGCCCTGGGCGGCTTTTGGCAACACATGCTGGTTGCCGAAGGCGGGATCGACGCCGCCGTCGACTGGACCTCCATGCCATGGGACTTGGCTCCCCTGGGTTTAATCGTGGAGGAAGCCGGCGGAAAATCCACGAATCTTCTGGGCAAGCGCACGATTTACGGCGGCCAATTCGTCAGCAGCAACGGAAAAATTCACGATGAGATTCTGGGACTTCTGACGTGAACCACCAGGCTGCGCTGAAGCGCCTTGCGCGCGAGGTGGTGGCGTGCCGCTTGTGCCCGCGCCTGGTCGAATATCGCGAGCGCGTTGCTCGCGAAAAGCGGCGCGCCTATCTCGAATGCGAATATTGGGGCAAACCAGTGCCGGGATTCGGCGATCCCAACGCAAAATTACTGATCGTCGGGCTTGCTCCCGCGGCACACGGAGGAAATCGCACCGGCCGCGTTTTCACCGGAGACCGCTCCGGCGATTTTCTTTTCTCCGCGCTTTACGAAGCTGGTTTCGCGAACCAGCCGACCTCTATGCGCCGCGATGACGGTTTGCAGCTGATCGATAGTTACGTCACCGCCACGGCCCGCTGTGCCCCGCCAGACAACAAACCTTTGCCAAGCGAAATTTTGAACTGTCGCGGATACATCGAGCGCGAAATCCGCATCTTGGAGCCCAAAGGAGTTCTGGCTCTCGGCCGCATCGCCTGGGACGCTTACCTGGAAGTACTGAAGCAACGAGGCCTCATCGCTTCGCGCACGCCTTACCGCTTCGCGCATGGAGCTGAAATCCAATTGCTAGCTCCCGCGCCCCGATTGTTCGGCATATATCATCCCAGCCAACAAAACACGCAGACGGGCAAAGTGACACCGCTCATGTATGCGGAGGTTTTACGACGCATCAGAAAGTTTCTTGGCGACTAGGCCCGAACAGGTCTGCCTCAAAATACACGCTCTTGCATTGGCACCAATGAAGAAATACCCTTGGAATACGCGTTGGCACCCAGGCCGCTTCAAATATTCTGCGCATCAATATGTGATAACCGGCGGAAATAAAATCTGGGGAGAAAAACATGACCCACAAATTTTTAACTTACGCGAAATCCATTAGCGTCCTGTTCACCATTTTGCTTGCGGCCATGATTTTTCCCGCAGTCGCAAAGGAAATTCAGCAAACACGTATGCAGGATAGCGGGCAATCTGCGCCTGAACCTCAGCAGGCCGATGGGCGCAGGCATGGTTTGCCGCCCGAGACCTTCGCGGTCGCTCCCGGAACGAAATTCCTGGTGGTTCTGGAACAGGACCTCACTACCAGGGGCACGGAAGAAAACGCCAAATTCGTAGTAAAGACTGTCGAGCCTCTGGAGGCCGGTCGAGGCATTTATTTACCGCCCGGCGCGGATATTCACGGTCACGTCAGCCACGTCGAACCCGCTGGCGTCACCGGACGCGCAAAAATCTGGCTGACCTTTGACGACATCTACACCAAATTCGGAAAGCTGCCCATCGTCGCGGAAGTGGTCAGCGTTCCAGGCGACCACAGCGTTAAACCCGTGGGAATCAATCAAGAGGGCCTAATCGAAGGACGCAGCAGCACGCAACAGGACGCCGCCCAAGCCGCGGCAGCCGGCGCAGCGGGTGGCGCGGTGCAAGGCGTAAGGGACAAAAACAAAAAAGAAGCCGCGGAAGGCGCAGCCCTCGGGGCCTTGACGGCTTATCTCGTGGAGTCCGGGCGCGGTCATGAGCTGAATTTGCCGAAGGGCGCAAAACTGGAGTTAGAGTTGGAAAGAGCGCTGTATTTGCTCAAGGAATAACGCTAGCGCACGGCTGCCGGCGACACGTTGCTCAACATCGATCAACCTGCGGTGGATTTCACGTTTGCTCTAACAAAAAAGTTAGCAAAAACTTGGCAAGCACTCATGGGCTTGTTAGAGTCGAGATTGCTCAGTTAAGCGGATTTCTATTAGCCAAAACCACGATAGACGGAGAGGTTTCTTACATGGCGGAAGAAGCAAAGGCCGCGGTTCGCGCTCTCGAAGCGTCCGACCACCGCGACCGCGTTCTGATTGTCGAAGACGAAGACAACGCACGCAAAGGTTATGAACAACTGTTGCAACGGTGGGGGTGCGAAGTTCTGGGCGTAAGCAACGCGGAAGACGCACTGGCAAAATTCGCTACTTTTCAGCCCGATGCCCTGATTGCCGACGTTGAATTGCCGGGCATGAATGGATTGGACCTGCTCAAGCAGCTCGGTCCGGAGCTTCACGATGTTCCCGCGATTATTATTACCGGACGAGGCAGCGAAGAGCGCGCCGTCGCGGCCATCGAAGCCGGCGCCTTCTGGTACATCGAAAAACCGCTGAAAGGTCCGGTCCTGCACGCATTATTGGATCGTGCGTTGAGCCGCGCGCGTGACGCCCGCCAGCTGGTGGTTTTGCAAAGACAGCTCCGAGAATCCGGAAGACTGGGTGACCTGGTTGGCGGTTCCAAGCCCATGCAGGACGTGATGCGCCTGGTCGAAATGGCCGCGCCCAGTTCTGCCTCGGTGCTCATCACCGGCGAGACCGGATCAGGCAAGGAAATCGTGGCGCGCACCATTCACAAATTGTCGCCGCGCGCCGGTGGTCCGTTCGTAGCCATCAATTGCTCGGCGATTCCTGAAACACTCATGGAAAGCGAAATTTTTGGCCATGAGCGCGGCGCCTTTACCGGCGCGGCCGAAAGGCGCATCGGATGTTTTGAATTGGCGGACGCCGGCACTCTGCTGCTTGATGAAATCGGCGAAATGCCCGCGCCAACGCAAGCCAAGTTGTTGCGCGTGCTGGAAGACCGCAAAGTTCGCCGCCTCGGCAGCAAAAGCGAAACGCCGGTGGACGTGCGCGTGCTCGCCGCTACAAATAAGGACGCCGAGCAAGCCGTGGCCAGTGGAGACTTGCGGCAGGATTTATTTTTCCGTTTGAACGTTTTCCATATTAATTTGCCGCCCCTTCGCGAACATAAAGAAGACATTCCCCTGCTCGTTGACCATATCCTGCGCGATGTTAATTCCAAACACGGCAAACATGTCCGCGGCATCGGAGCGGAGGTGCTCGATATTTTCATGAGCCACACCTGGCCCGGCAACATTCGCGAGTTGCGCAATATCCTGGAACGTGCCTGCATTATGTGCGAGAAGGAATTGATCACCCGTTCGTGCCTGCCCGAGGAATTCGGCCGCACCGCCGCCAAAGGCCCCAGCGATCTTTCCAGCATCAAGTTCCCCGTGGGCACCACTGTTGACGCCATGGAGCGCGAGCTGATCCTGCAAACCCTCAATGCCACCGGTAACAATAAGACACGCGCCGCGGACCTTCTCGCAATCAGCCTCAAAACTTTGCACAATAAGCTCAAAGAATATGGCGCTGACCGCGCTGGCGCGGAATAGGGAAATTCATGCAGCTACGGCTGCGCACAAAATTAACCATCGTCATGACCGGGCTGGTGTTGCTGGTCGTCGCCGTTTTGTCTGGGGTATTTCTGGCGCAACTTCTCGAACAAACTTTGCTTGAAACCGACAAGCGCGCCAGTGATCTTGCTCATCAGGTATTCGTCCAGGCTCAGCACGCGCTGGCCGACGCCGCCAACCAGGGGCTTCGCCCCTCATCCGATGATCCAGACGATATTCATGATTACGTTCGCCGGGCCTTTGAAATTAACGCCGGCTTGCAGGCTCAATTGGAAGCGGCCATCAGCTCTCCGTCGGTCTATGAAGTTTCCATTACGGATGAGCAAGGACTGGTATTGATTTCCAACGACGAGTCTCTGCCAGGAAAGACCCAGGCGCGCCGCCCTCCACTCTCACAACTGGTGCAAAGCGGTTTCGTAAACCAGGTCAAGGTCTTGCGCGGACCATCGAGAATTTTTGAGTACGATTACCCTTTCAATATGGCCAGCAAACCATTCGGTGAAGTTCGCGTAGTGTTGTCCACCGGATTGTTGCTGAATGAAATTGCCCCAAGTCTTAAAACTTCAGGAACCATTGTTCTGTTGGCGCTAGGAATCTGCACGCTCCTGGCCGCAGTCGTTAGCGGGGCCACGCTGGCGCCCTTGCGGGACATCTCCGCGCAACTTGACCGAATTTCCGCCGGTCAATACGACACCCCAAGCGGAAGTCTGCGCATCTTTGGCGGCAGTGGCGACGAGCTGGGCCAGGTAAGCAGAAAAATTACGCAAGTGGGTCAGCAACTTCGCGGCGTGCACGAAATTTTCAGCACCTTGCGCGAGAACATGAATTCCGTCATGGCCGGTCTCGAAGATGGCTTGCTGTTATTCACGCGAGATTCGCGCGCTGTAATGGTCAGTCCCGCGGCGGAAAAATTTCTCGGCGCACCCTCGGGAGAATTTCTGGGCCGCCGCATTGCGGACATTTTCCCCGAGGGGCATCCATTGCGCGCCGTGCTGCACTTGGAAGGCGAAGAGCTCAGCGAAGTTGCGGCGGAAACGGAATTGGTTACCGCCGGCGTCGCGCGGCGCGTTGGCGTCAGCGTGCAGGCCATTCAGGAAAGTGGCGAGCGTATCGGCGCGCTGGTTACCCTGCGTGATCTCGACTCTCTTGAAAGCATTAATACCCAGCTGCAGGTGAGCGAACGACTCGCCGCGCTCGGCCGTATCACTGCCGGTGTTGCGCACGAAGTAAAAAATCCGCTGAACTCCATGCGCCTCTGGCTGGAAAATTTAAAAGAGTCTTTACCGCCCGATCAGGAAAGCGGCGCGCAGCAGGCGGTCACCGTGCTCGACAAGGAAATCGATCGCCTCGACGCGGTGGTGAAGAGGTTCCTCGATTTCACACGGCCGATGGATATTCGCTTGGAAGCCACGCAACTCTCTCAGTTGCTGCCGGAAGTGCTCGAAATAGCGCAGCCGCAACTGCAAAAGGCCGGTATCCAACTCGCACAACTTCTGCCCATCGACGTTCCAGAAGTATATGTGGACCGTGCTTTACTGAAACAAGCGGTCCTGAATCTGGTGCTTAACGCGGCGGAAGCGATGCCCAATGGCGGCCAGTTACGCCTGGTTCTTAGCCGGCGGGGCGAAATGGCGGAAATTACCGTGCAAGACACCGGCAAAGGCATTCCTCCGGAAAATAAGCAGAAAATTTTTCAATTATTTTTCACCACCCGGCCGGGCGGCAGCGGCATCGGTCTGGCGAGCGCTTTCAGAATTGTGCAGCTTCACAATGGTTCGATAGACTTTACTTCGGAAGTAGGCCGTGGCACGACCTTCCGCATAGAGTTGCCTCTTGCGGCCTAACTAATGACGGCAAACAAACCCCAGCAATGTTCCGTCAGATCGCGCAATCACGCGTGCGCGGTAGTTATGTTTTGTTTGTGCGCGCTGCAATTCATCTCCGGGTGCGCAGAGCGCAAGGCGCCCCCGGTTTCCTGGCGAGGCGCTGGGCTCTCGAGACCCATCGTGCCTGCCACGATTACCTCTCCCAAACCTCTTCCGTTACCTGATGAAAGCGTCGATCCTGTACCGGAATTGCAACTGGAGCTTCCCCCGCCGCCCCCATTGCTGGCCGTGCATACTGCGCCCGCCCGGCCACGTGTTGCTCCTGCGCCGGCCGCGGAAAACAACGCGGAGAGCAAACCGGAAGCTCCCGTTATTGCGCCGCAAATGTCAGCTGCGGAAGCGTCCGCGGCTCGACAACAAATGACTTCCAGCATCAGTGAGGCGGAAAAAAATCTGGCTCGTTCGCAGGGCAGGAAACTAAATCCAACTCAGTCGGATTTGGCAGCCAAAATAAAACAATTTATCGGCGATGCGCAGTCAGCCAGCCGCGAGGGCGATTGGACGCGTGCGCGCAGCATGGCTACCAAGGCTCAGGTGCTCTCAGAAGAGCTGGCTTCTTCTCTGTAACTATCCGTTCGCATTGAAACATTTCTCTCTGAATCGCTAACAGCGCCCGCTACTGCGCCATGCGCTATCATTAATTTATGAAGACGTTTGATGTCGCTATCGCAGGCGGCGGATTGATCGGCGGCGCGATCGCATTTGAATTGGCGCGTGCCGGCCTGCAAGTCGCCGTTTTCGACCGCCAACAGCTCGGCGAAGGCGCATCGTGGGCCGCAGCCGGAATATTGTCTCCGGCTCCCGAAAACGCGGGCATGATTTCCACTGTTCCGCTGAGCCGCGCGAGCTTGAACCTTTATCCTGAATTTGTCGCCGCTGTCGAAGAAATTTCGGGCCAAAGCGTCGGCTATCGAGCGCGCGGAACACTCGAAGCACTCTTCTCTACCAACGCACAAGAGAAACTCAGCACCATCATTGCCTTGCATCATGGACTTGGTTTGAAAGCAGAGCCGGTCAGCGCGGAAGATGCCCGAGAGATGGAGCCGGCTTTGAGTCCCGAGCTGGAGGCCGCCGTATTTCGGCCGGACGAAGCCTGTGTAGATAATCGCGCGCTGACAAAAGCGGTTTTAACCGCGGCACAGCACAGTGGCTTAAAAACTTTTGCCGGGTCTAAAGTGCAATCAATTGCCAAGGACGGAGGGCGCTGCGACGGGTTGTTCGTGGATGGCGAGAAAGTAGAATCTCGTTGGACAGTCATCGCCGCCGGCTGCTCTTCTGCAGAAATCAAAGGAGCTGCTCATTACGCGCCGGTCCGTCCCGCCAAAGGGCAAATGATCGCCCTACGTCCAAAAGACTTGAGCATCGAACGTGTGCTTTGGTCCGATGACGTGTACCTCGTGCCAAGAAATGACGGAAGAATTCTTGCCGGCGCCACCGTCGAGTATGTCGGCTTCAACAAAAATGTAACTGCCGGCGCCGTGCAAAAAATCCTCACCGCAGCGTTGCAGCTCGCGCCGGCTTTGGCCGATGCGCAAATAGAAGAAACTTGGGCGGGCCTGCGGCCGGACGCACCCGATCATCTTCCCATTATTGGTCCGACGGATCTGGAGGGCCTGCTCATCGCGACCGGACACTTCCGCAGTGGAATTTTGCTCGCACCAATCACGGCTCAATTAATCCGGCAATGGATTACCACGCAAAACATCAGCCCGGACTGGGCGCGCTTCAACCCCATGCGTTTCGGCGAAGTTGCTAAAGCGACGAATTCCTGAAACAGTTAGTGCCGGATAATTTAGAAAATGAGGCGCTTTTACTGCTCGCGCGCCGATGGTGGTGTGATGGGCGAGAATTGGCCCACGTCCCTATAACGAATCTGATCGCCTTCCAAAGATAAATCGCGTTCCAGCACAATGTCCAGCGTGGAACCGCGTGGCAAGTGCGCCTCCGGTCCGCGAGTCAGCAAAACCGCTGCCAGCCCTGCAACGCCCCCGACACCAGCTCCAATGCCCAAGCCTTTCGCACCGGAAGCAATCGCGCCGATGCCCGCCCCAGTAGCGGTCGTGGTAGCTATTGTTTCAGCGTCTTTGCCTTTTCCGCCCGGTCCGGTCACTTTGCCTTCCGAATCCATCGTTTCATTTCCGCCGCTATCCGCGCTTCGTGGAGCGCCTAGCAGATTCACCGTGTATCCATTCGGAAAAATCAAGGTGGTAAGCCGCATGCGGAATTCTCCGCGTCCCTTGATTCGTCCTGGGCGCTTGGCGTCCAGAAGTTCGCCGCGAACGTAAGACCCGATGGGGACTACGATGCGATTATTCTGGGTGATAGGAAACGACGTGCGCAGATAAACGGAATCGCCGGCTTTCGCGTCTCGTGTCGAAATGCCATTCTCCAGCACCACCGCGAGCCGCGTTCCCGCGGGAACCGTAATTCGTTCCGTACTCCCATTGTGGCGAGGAATACTTGACCTGGCTATAGGGTCCGCGGCAGCTGGAGGCGAAGTTTGCGGGCCTTCCGGTTGCTGTGCAGACATTTTCGGAACCAACAGCATCATCGCGCCCGCTAAAGTCACGCTGGCATAGGTTACGCTCGCAATTCGCTTGCTGAACATGCGCTTCATGGGCACCTTCCCGTAACTTTCTGGTCCGATGCTTTCGCTGGAATGGAGGATGCCCAAAGTATCACGTTTACGAGCCAAGGTCTTGCCTAATTCATTATATCTGCCGAACGCTCATTGACCTGCCTGACCGCGCGAGCTAGGCTGTCGTGACACTTGGAGGCCGTGATGGCAAAACTAGCGCTGATTTACGGGATGCGTCTTCTCCCCGAAGACGATCTGGGCGAGGTACGCGACGCCACCGTGGTTTTGAAAAATGGACGCAGCGCGCGTGTGACCATGCACCTGATCGAAGGCAGCAAAGAAGAAATTGAGGCCACCTTCCGCCAGTCCATGGAAGCGTTTTTTGAAATGTATCCCGAGATTTGAGGGAACGGCGTTTAGGTGCGCCATGTTGGACGTACTACCGTAGCGTGTCTACCGGTTTCCGAAATTTTCCGGATCGGCGTTGGGATCGCCAAGCGTATCGTTGATCAGCACCGTGGACTGCCCAGTCAGCTCAAACCTTTTCCGGCACTTGTAGCAGGCCACCAGATCGTCAAGCCTGACCATGTAAGAACTGGCCTTGGCGAAGCGTTTCTTGTCTTCTTCCCCGGCGCCGCGCGGCAGATCTTTTTTCTTACGGGCCACTTTCCAACGCACCGGCGCCTCAAATTCTCCGCGGCAACTGGGGCAAGTCAGCTTTACCTTTCGTACTTCTTCTTTCTCGTTGTAAAAAGAACGCTCGTCCATGGTTATCGCGCGGGAAGGCACACCGCTTGATCGATTGTAACAAATTCAAGCCCCAGGTCACGCCAGCGCGGAAGCCAGTATTGCAGAGCCTCCACTGTTGCGTGGCGGTCGGCATTCAAAAAACGGTAGTCTCCGTCGTGCAGGCAAAGAACATCGCCGTGACCCGCGGGTGAATTACTTCCAGCGGTACCCGAAGACTGAGCTCGCTTTGCAATAGGCTCCATTCGTTTTATCAGCCATGACCCCGGTTTTGCGCGCCAATCGCCGGGTAAAAGTGTCCACAACACTGTGTGCATACCCATCCCCACGGCGCTGGAAACCACCCATGGATTGCGCATTCCCCAGGGGGGACGAAACCACTTGGGCGTCACGCCGTTAATAGTGCCGATCGCCTCGTTACATCGCTGCATCTGCCGTCTGATTTGCGCCGGCGTATTCCAGAAAAGATTTGTGTGCGTGGCCGTATGGTTCCCGATGGTATGCCCGCGAACGGCAATTTCACGAACCAACTCCGGACATTCCTGCGCGAATCGCCCCACCATAAAAAAAGTAACGCGCGCCTCATACCGTTCCAGCAACTTCAATAGCTCGGGGGTGATTTTGGGATTGGGTCCATCGTCAAACGTAATCGCCAGTTTCCGCGGCGAATTTGTTCGCCACACTATCGGGCCAAACAGTTCAGAACGTCGATTGACGGCGCCGTAAGCCGTCACGGCCGCCGCGGTGAGTGCGACCGGCGTGGCGATAAGCCATGGATTCACGAATTCATTCTCACATGCACGAGACAGACGTCAGGCTAGGATTTTTGCCATACACCCAGAGATGCTAAACCCTCATGCGGGTTTGCGAATGGCCTGCAGGTCGATCCCCAGTTGCTGGCACTTTTTGTATAAATGGCTGCGCTCCAATCCTAAAGCGCGCGCCACGTTAGTCATGTGAAAATTCTGTCGCCGAATCTCAGAAATAAGCGTCTCACGTTCGAACACCTCGCTGCGCTCGGCAAGTGTGCCGCTCGTTTCACGATTGTTTGAACCAGCGCCAGCGCTGCTATCCCCGGTTGCGCTTACGTAACTGGGAAGCACTAGCCTGACGTGATCGCTGTTTACCGTGTCTCCCTCAGAGAGCAGGGTCAGCCGCTCCACAACATTGCGCAACTCGCGAATATTTCCCGGCCAGCCATATTGCCGCAGCTCCTCAACCGCTTCATCATCAAAGGATTTTTGTTTCCAACCGTTCTGTGAAGCAACTTGGCTCGCAAAATGCGCAATCAATTCAGGCATGTCTTCTTTTCGTTCGCGCAACGGTGGCACGCGCAACGGAAAAACATAAACCCGGTGGAACAAATCCTGCCGAAATCCATTTTCTTTAACGAGATTCTCAAGATTCCTGTGCGTAGCCACCAAAACCCGGACATTTACGCGGATCGGCTTGTCCCCGCCCACGCGCTCCACTTCTCCTTCTTCAAGTACTCGCAAAAGTTTGGCCTGCATCGCCAGCGGCATATCGCCAATCTCATCCAGAAACAACGTGCCGCCTTCCGCTTGTTCGAATTTTCCAAGATGCTTGGCAGCCGCTCCGGTAAATGAGCCTTTTTCATGGCCGAATAATGCCGACTCGATCAGCTCCGCGGGCACTGCTGCGCAGTTCAGGGTGACGAACGCATTTTCTCTCCGCGCGGATTTTTCGTGAATTGCTCGGGCTACCAGTTCTTTGCCTGTCCCTGTTTCTCCCAGTATGCACACGCGTGTCTCACTCGCCGCTACACGCTCAATTTCACCCAACAATTTTTTCATCGCCGCGCCGCGGCCCACCAGCTCATGCTTCCCGATGCGGCGGCGCAGCTCCAGATTTTCATTCTCGAGCCGCGTAAGGCGCAGTGCGTTCTCAATCGTCAACAATAGTTTGTCGGTGGAGAGCGGTTTTTCCAGGAAATCCAGCGCACCAAGCTTTGTAGCGCGTACCGCCATTTCGATGTTGGCCTGGCCGGAGATCATGATGATAGGCGTCTTGATGCCCAGGCTCTTCATTTCTTCGAGCAAATCCAGTCCCGTTTTGCCAGGCATCACCACATCGGAAAAAACCAGATCAAACGCCTCGCTGCGAAGAGTTTCTATCGCGCGGGTAGCGTTGTCGCAGACCGTTACTTCGTGGCCGGCCATGCGAAAAGCGCGCGAAAGCGAAGCCAGGGTGTTGGGATCGTCATCTACAAGAAGCAAGTGGGCCTTGCGCAGCAAGCGGGCTCCTTGAAGTCTTAATCCGACGCGGCGGCCAATGGGGTCGGCTCGGATTTTGCGATCACGACTTCATCGCGCGGAGTTTCGGGGCGATCAAATTGGCGCTGCGGTAAATCAATTCGAATAGTGGTGCCGCGTCCTTCTTCACTGGAAATAGAAACCGTGCCGTGATGATCGCTCACAACGGACTGCACGATCGCCAGACCAAGACCGGTTCCTTGCGGTTTCGTCGTGTAGTACGGCGTGAACAGCCGCGCGGATTCTTCAGGCGTCAAACCGTTGCCAGTGTCGGCGATTTCCACACGAACTTTTCCGTCATCATCGGAGGTTCGTAAAGTAAGTGTCCCGCCGGCAGGCATGGCATCCAGGGCGTTCAGCACCACATTCTGAAACGCGCGATGCAGCAATTCCGGATCGCCATCAATTTCCGGCAAACCGTCTTTCAGAAACAGTTCCCGGGTGATGGCCGGCTTCCCTACTTCATTAAATTGCGCATCAAAAAGCCTCAGCACTTCGCGAAGTGTTTCATTCACGTTCATCCGTTCGAATCTTGGCGACGGCATCTTCGAGAAATCACTGAAGCGCGCCACAATGGAATTCAAATTAGCCAGCTCCGTTTTCAATGTCGCGGTCGACTCGGTAAAAACCTCCATAAACTGCTCATCGTCCAGCTGCCGCGCGCGCTGCAAATTCTCCACGGTGATTTGCAGCGGGAACAGCGGGTTTCGCAACTCATGCGCCAATTTCCGCGCCAATTCCCGCCAGGCGGCCACCCGTTCCGTCTGCAGCAAGCGCTCCTTGTGCACTCCCAGCGTACGGGTCATGTCATTAAACGCGGTCGCCAGTTGCCCCACTTCATCGTAGGTGCGCACATCAATCCGCGCATCCCATCTTCCCGACGCCACGTCGCGCGCCGCCACCGCCAATTCTTCAACAGGCTGTATAATCCGCGCCGAAAACCACCAGATAAGCAGCAGGGCAACCAACAGCGCTCCGGCCCCTACCGATGCGGCGATCCATCCAATGCGTTCCGTTAGCAGCACCAATTCTCGCCGCGCGCTGCCCACCAACAATATGCCTAACAACTCATCGCTGCGGCCCGTCAGAGCAATGGCGTGAAATGTTTCCGCGCTGGCTGGATCCGCGCTCCAATTGATCGTGCCGATAACCGGGCGCTGCGGTTGCCTTCGGCTTTGTTCGATCAGCGAAATGTATCGCTCGGCCTGTGGCACCGCGCCGCCTGCATCCGTTAATTCCGCACGATTAAAGCCGGGCTCCAGATTCTGATACAGGAGCGTCCGCATCCCCGCGGGCAGCACCAGTGAAGCGAGAAAATTCTGATCAAGCCGGCGTCCGCCGATGATGTAAAAATTCTTATCCCCCACCGGCAAAGCTCGCACGACCGTCAAGGAAAGCGCCACGCTGTCGGGCAATTCCTCTTTGGTCAAAAATGCGCGCGAGTCCCGCCAATTTTTATTGGCGGTCACCCATTCATTTTTATATCCAACCCGCGAAGGAAACTGTGCCGAGGAGATCAGCGTTCCGTCGGAATTGACGAACTGCACAAAATCCAGGCCATGATCCTGCGCCGCGCCAGTCCCGTCGTGCACATACAAAGATTGGTCGGCATTGGGCCGTGCCAGATCCAGGGCCATGCGCAAGGTGATTTCCGCGTTAGCGATATTTTCCACCTGGCGCACGACCTCTTCGCCACGCTGTGCAAATTCCTTCTGGAATTGCGCCACCAGCGCCTCGGTGCGCTGCGCGTCCATTTCTTCAAACGCCGCGCGCGTGTAATGCGTCACGCCGTAAGCCACCACGGCGACCGACGCCACCACGGTCAGCATAAAAATCAGCAGCAACTTGGTGCGGAGGCTCACCGAAATGCTCCAGAAATTCCTTTCAAGCCGTTTGCGCTAATGAGCTTTGCCTTTCACGAAGAAGAAAGCATATCCCGATTAACCGCTGTGGTAAAAGAGCCAGCAGCGAGATGGGCAAATCAGTTAGCCCATCCACGCTGCCTTTTTGGGGACTCTCGCAGCGCCCCTTAGGATCCCTCCAGGATCAAGGACGCCGCGCAGTTTTAGCCCGCACAGCCGCACTCGTCGCCGGTGGGCTGGACGGATCTGTATCGTCGACAGCAGTGCCGTTCGGACTGCCCAAACCGGAGAACGCCGATCGCATCACGTCACTGGCAAAGAAATTCCTGCCGTCCATGGGCACCATCATGATTTGCAGCTTATCCGAAAGCCGTTCCGCGATGATTTTCTGAATGAGCATCGGATTGGACTTCAACACCGCGGCTTCAAATTTCATGCGCTCCGAATCCGCGGACGCCGTCACCCGTATGCGATTCGCTTCGGCCTCCGACAAATTCTTTTGACGTTCCACTTCGGCTTTGCTGTCGATCACTTTAGCCTGCGCCGCGGCTTCCGCATTTTGCAGCGTAGCTTCCTTGCGTGCTTGCGCCTCTAGCTTGGTTTGTTCAATCTGCTTTTGTTTTAGCGGCAGGGTGTACTGCATCGCGTCCGCTTCGGCCTTAGCTTGCAACACGCGTACTTGCGCCTGAGCTTCAGCCTGCTTCACGGAGCGAGCCTTCTGCGCTTCCGCTTCCAGTTCCGCGATCTTCACTTCCTTGAATTTAATGTCCTGCTCGGTACTGAGCCGCTCGTCTTCCTGCTCTTTCAGCAACAGCCCCTCAAGACCTTTGGCATATTCCTCGGGCAATTGCAGGTCGCGTAGCAATACTTCGCGCACCACGATGCCGTCGCTCCCCAGGCGCGCAGTAATCGCTTCCGCGGCTTTCGAACGCAACTCCTCGCGCTTGGTCGCGAATATTTCCCGGGTCATGTAGTTAGGAGCCAATTGCCGGTAAATCGTCGACACCACTGGCGCGACCACCTGTTCGCCAACCGGTTGCGGCAGGTTGGTGTGAATCGAATCAAGACGCCGCGGATCCAGCCGGTAGCGGACCGAGACCGCCAGCCCAATATTCAAGCCCTCGCGTGCCTGTACGGAAAGCACCTCGCCTTTTTTCTTGTCGGTCTCCGCGGCTACCGTCGAATACACCTGCTCACGCGTGTCGTACAGCGCCACGGTATCGATCAGCGGTGTGACGATGTGCACTCCCGGATACAACGTGCCCGGCCGCGCGCCCCGAATCTGGCTGATGCGCACTCCTGCCGACCCGTCGGGAATGACCACGATGCTGAGCGCCAGCAGCAGCGGCAAAATCGCCGCGGCTGCCAATTGTTGCGCCAGCTTCCAGCGCACCGGTGCTAAAGGGAGCGGCGGCAAAGTAGCAGGCGCATCACTTTCGCCATTCACCTTCCCCTTGATCAGTCGCCTCAAGCGTTCAGAGACATACACATCGTAAACAACCACGGCCCCGGCGCTGCCGAATAGCCCGACACCTAGAAGCATCAGCAAATATTTCAAAGCCAACATGATATTGCTCCCTTCTTTCTTTGATCATGTAAAACAAAACTTTTCGGTCGACACCGTTCCGCAGTGGTAGTGGTCCGGGAATACTCGGACGCATTAGCCGTTACCGGAATTAGTTGGTGGCCCGGACACGTCTCAGTAAAGTCCCCGCGGCAGTTCGCGGCGATGTCCTGTCCCCGGTGGCTGGGCGCATAAGCTGAAACGTCGCCCGTAACAACAGCCAATTGACCAGCGCCGCCGCTCCGGCCGCAAAAAGAGTGGTAATTACCAGCGTCGTGAAGTGCAGTATGGCGATCATGCGGAATCTCCTTTGCTTCGCTGTGTTGAATGGCACGCCGCACACCAACGCAAAGAGGAAGCAGGCAAACGGGTTATTCGCGCGGACGCAACCCGCCTTGTGGGAACAAGACCACGCTGTGGTTGCTGTGACTCGGAGCCACATTTGGCGGCGCGTTCAATAAAGGCGTAATCTAGGTGTAGCAACCTGGGAAGTTTGCTCGGGCGGGGGCCAGTTCGGTTTAAACACGAATCATGCCAATAAAATCAGGCTTCAAAATCGGCAGCGTCCTTGGAATCCCCATCTATCTGCACGCCAGTTGGCTGCTGATTTTCGGCCTGATCACCTATTCTCTGGGGATGCAATTCACACAATCCCATCCGCAGTGGAGCTCGACGCAGCATTGGACCGTGGGCGTCCTGACGAGCGTGTTGTTTTTCGCTTCCGTCCTCTTCCACGAGCTTTCGCATAGCGTAGTCGCCATGCACTACAAGATTCGGGTAGCCTCCATCACGCTGTTTATTTTTGGCGGAGTTGCGCGCATTGGCCGCGAGCCCTCGAAAGCAATTCAGGAATTCAATATCGCTATAGCCGGTCCGCTCTCCAGCTATTTTCTCTGCATATTCTTTTTTGGTTTAACGATGTTGTTTCCCTATAGCGACGCGCTTGGCGCCTTGGGCCTGTGGCTGGCGCAGATTAATTTTGCCGTTGCTACTTTCAACTTGTTGCCCGGTTTCCCTCTGGACGGCGGCAGAATCTTCCGCGCCGCTGTTTGGGGCGCGACGAAAGACTTTACTCGCGCCACACGCATCGCCAGCGTCAGCGGCCAATTGGTCGCTTACGGACTGATTTTAATCGGCGCCTGGTTTGCCGCCGTTAAACGTGATTGGCAATCGGGCCTGTGGCTGGCTTGCATCGGCTTTTACTTGCAGAGCGCTGCTCGCGACAGCATCGCGCAACTTGCCATACGCGAAACGCTGGCCGGCTTGCGCGCTTCAGACGTAATGAATAATGAAGTTCCCACTATCAATCGCAACACTTCTCTCGAGGAATACAGCGCGGAAGTGCTGAGGACTGGGCGCCGCTGCCACCTGGTGGTGACCGAAGATCGCCTGGTGGGCATGATGAACGTGCAGGCGCTGAACTCCGTGCCGCGAGACGAGTGGACCACCAATTCCGTCCAGGCGGTCATGATTCCGCGCGACCGCATTTCCTGGGCGTCGCCTGAAGAGCCTCTGCTGCGCTTGCTCGAAAGACTGCTCGCGGCCGACATCAATCAAATGCCGGTGGTCAGCGTGTCGGGAGAAGACGACGCGCAGGTCATTGGCATGGTTACGCGCGACTCTATCCTGCGCGTCATGCAAACCAGAGCTGAGTTGGGAACCGCTATGGCCGCCAAGTAACACCTATCAGCAGCCAGCACTTTTCAAATCCCGTTAACCACCGCCGCCGCAATGTTCAAATCAGACTTGGCGCTGCGCCTCGCGTCCAGTCGCATCGCCACACCGTTTTTAGGGCGCAACGTAATGGACGCCAGCGGCACTACTTCCTGATTCGGCATCATCCTCAATCGAAAGTGTTGCGCTACCGTCGCGAGCACCAGCGTAGCTTCCATCAACGCAAACACATTGCCGATGCACTGGCGCGGCCCGCCGCCAAACGGAAAATATGCAAAACGCGGTAGCCGTTTCTGCAAATCCCCATCCCAACGCTCTGGACGGAACTCGTCCGGCGCTTCGTACCAGCGCGGATCGCGTTGCACCACCCACTGCGCGATTGCCACGCCAGTTCCTGCCGGCACCGGGTAGCCTGCAATTTCATGATCTTCAATCGCCAGCCGCGCCATTCCCCAGGCCGGAGGATAGAGTCGCAGGGACTCCGTCAAAACGTCTCCCGCGTAACGCAACGCAGGCAAATCATCCATCGCCGGAGACCGCCCGCCAAGCAGGCCATCCAGTTCCTGATGCAATTTACGTTCAATCTCTGGATGAGTCGCCAGCAGCCACCAAGTCCAGGCCAGCAAATTCGCGGTCGTCTCATACCCCGCCAGGAACAGTGTCAGCGCTTCATCACGCAATTGTTTGTCGTCCATCGCCGAACCGTCTTCATCTCGCGCTGCCAGCAGCATAGACAAAAGATCGCCCGCATCGCGGCCCGAAGCGCGGCGCTCCGCAATCATGCGAAAAACAATTTTGTTCAAGCGGCGAATCGCCAGATTGGTTTGGATATTGCGCGGCGTAGGAAGCCACTTGGGCGTAAAAATCAGCCGCCGAAAATCAGAACTAAAATCCAGCAGCATGGTGATGGTCCTGCCGATTTCTCGCGCATCGCCTGCTACATCGGCGTCAAATAAAGTTTTGCCCACGATATTCAGCGTGAGCTGCATCATTTCTTGATGCGCATCGATTTCGTCTCCGTGGCGCCAATGCTCCAACATTTGCTCGGTGTAACGCACCATCGTCTCGCCGTAAGAAGCGATGCGTGTGCGATGAAACGCCGGCTGCGCCAGACGCCGTTGCCGTAGCCAGAAATCGCCTTCGCTGGTCAGCAATCCATTACCAAACAACCGTTTGTTGGCCTGCAGCACGCGGCCTTTCACGAATTTCCGCGGGTGATTTACGAGCACATCTTCTATGTAGTCCGGATGTGAAATCAGGTAGGTGCGGTAATGCAAAAAGCGCAATCCGACAATATCGCCATGCTCGCGCGCGGCGCCGCTTAGAAATGTCAGAGGATCGCGCCTGAATGGGCTGAATACGCCGTCAAGCGCACCGGGTTCAGGACCGGGAGGAAATTTGGAGGGAAGCTTGCCCTTCATCTTCGGATGTTAAGCGCAGCGGGTGGCGGCGTCAACGCGCCATCTTTTCTTGCGCGCCATTCGCAGCAATACGTTCCGCGCGTATTCGAATCGCCCCGCTTCGATTGTTCACGCTGACATTAGAAAATCCCGCGACGCGCAGCCTGCTGTCTAGCCCATCCGTTGAGACTGGCACGAACGTGCTGCGAAAATGCGTTACGCGCGTAAACCATCCATCTTGAATTTCAATCGCCACAAAAACGCCGCCCGGCTTCAGCACTCTGAAGATTTCTGCAAACGCTCGATCTTGCGCGCCATTCGAGCGCAGGTGATGTAGCACCAGCACCGCGATCGCTGAGGAAAACGTCTGCGCTTCGAACGGCAAAGCTGAAGCATCGCCTTGAACTACTCTTGCCGCGTCAACCTTGGCGCGCAATCTCACGCAGAAATCATGGCTATATTCCAGGCTGGTAACGCCGCGCACACGTCGCGCCAGTTCCGCAGTTGCCGCCCCTGGGCCCGCTCCAACTTCCAGGACATGCTCTCCCAGATCCGTGCCTTCGAGCGCCCATGGCAGCCACCGGCGCTCGGTGAGATACCGCCACAATCCCGAAGCACAGAACCAAGTTTCAAAACTATTCATGCTCTAAGTAATCAGCCAGATGGCGCAGCATCTTCACAACCGTCCGCACAATTGGTGCAACGCCGCTGCAAACCGAGCGGCATTATAGAACGGCACGGGGTGGATTTAGCTACAATTACCCTTCACCATGCCGCCGGTATCGAACCAAGTATCAAACCAATCCTCTTTAGAAGTCGCGAAAACCAATTCAGGCCCCACTTCAGAGGCGCATCCCAGTGCGGCACACGCGTTCTGGCAAATCCTCACGCTTTTTGATTCCACAAAACTTTCCGCCCATCGAGCATTTCGCAACGCCCTCGGAGTAGTGCTCCCTTTAATCGCCGGTGTTGCCCTGCACATGCCTCGCGGCGGCCTGGTGGTCGCCAGCGGCGCCTTGAATGTCTCCTACTCCGACGGCAGCGATCCGTACTCCGCGCGCGTCAAGCGCATGCTGGCCTCCAGCGTCATCTGCGCGGTAGCGGTTTTTGTCGGCGCCGTTTCCGGCAAGCATGTGGTGCTCGCCGTCACGCTGGCCGCCGTTTGGGCCTTCATTGCCGGCATTTTTGTCGCCGTCGGCGGAGCCGCTCCGGATTTGGGCATCATCAGCCTGGTCACTTTACTGATCTACGCCGCGCAGCATTTAACGCCGCATGAAGCCGCCATCTCTGGCGTCCTGGCTTTTGCGGGCGGTTTGTTGCAGACGGCTCTGTCCATAGCACTCTGGCCCGTGCGCCGCTATGAGCCGGAACGTCGCGTGCTCGAGAACTTTTATCGCGAGCTTGCCAATCGTGCCTCTGCGCCGTGGAATGCTACTTCGCCTCCACTCGCCAGCGCACACAGTCAGCAGGCCCAGGAAGCATTGATCGGGCTTGCACGCGATGATGACACGGAGAGCATTCGTTATCGCGCGCTGCTCAATCAAGCCGAGCGTATTCGCCTCACCCTGCTCGTGCTCATGCGCCTAAGAGTACGCATGGAAAGAGAAATCCCGGACTATCCCGGGCTCGCCATTCTCGATGGCTATCTCCAAACGGCATCGCAAATTCTTAACCACATCAGCAACTCGTTGTCCGCTACGCCGCCCACTGAACAACACGAAAATGCCCGCCAGTCAGCCGAGGCCCTCGACCGATTTTCCGTTCAGTTGCGCGAAGTAACTGCAGCAACTCCCCCGTCATTCATCGCCGCCGTCGCCAAAGACGCGGTATTCCAGATGGACGCGTTGAGTGGGCAACTGCGCGCCGCACTGGACCTGAGTCAAAATAATACTGAATTGCAAGGTGCAGCCGACGCTCCGTCTCTCACACCGCGAATCTGCAAAGAAACCGTCTCCGCCACCCTCGAAGCCTTCCGCAGTCATCTCAATCTGCAATCTCCCATCTTTCGTCACGCTCTTCGTCTCGCTGTTCTGGTAGCGCTGGGGGACATTCTGGGCACCGAGGTCTCGTGGCGTCGCACCTACTGGCTGCCCATGACCATCGCGTTAGTCCTTAAGCCGGAGTTCACCGCGACCTTTACCCGTGGGTTGCTGCGTATCGCAGGAACGATTATTGGACTTCTGCTGGCAACCGGGCTCTTTCACCTGGTTAACCCCAGCGTTATCTTGCAGGTCATCTTGATTTTTGTGCTTGTTTTTCTGATGCGCTGGTTGGGTCCCGCCAATTACGGCATCTTCGCAATCGCAGTCAGCGCCTTGATCGTGCTCCTGCTGGCCATCCGAGGCGTTCCACCGAAAGACGTGATTTGGGCTCGGGGCGTCAACACCATTGTCGGCGGAGCGTTGGCGCTTCTGGCTTACTGGCTGTGGCCCACGTGGGAGCGCACCCGCGTGTCCGAACGAATAGCGGAAGTGTTGGACGCCTACAGAAATTACACCCACGCGCTGTCGCATTGGAATCCCGCTGACAAATCCTGGATACCGGAATTGGAACGTGCGCGTCGCGACGCCCGAAGCGCCCGCGCAAATCTTGAAGCTTCCATCGACCGCCTGGGCTCGGAGCCCGGAACCACACGTGAGCAGCTCGCCAGATTGAGCGCCGCTCTAGCCAGCTCGCACCGTTTCATTCATGCCCTCATGGCCTTGGATGCAATTTTTTCTCAACAACCCGCGCTTGCCAACTCTCCGCCCTTCAAAAAATTCATGTCCAAGTTAGAGACGACCCTTGCGTTGCTCGCTTCCACTCTTCGCGGCATACGCGTGCCGGCCAAAGACTTCCCCAATCTTCGTGAAGGACACCGTCTGATGGTTCAGTCCCGAACCAGCGAAGCCAACTCAGCGCTGGCCCGCTTCGATGCGATAAACATCGAGGCCGACCGCATCACCAACAGCGTAAACACTCTGGCGGAACAAATCATGCAATGGACGCGTACCCCGGAATTTGCGGCGTTGCATAAACTCAGGTTGGAAGCAGGGACGGGAAAAGCAAATATCCAGCCAACTTCTTAAGCCGCTAGAAATATGCGCACACGCGCAACAGATTGGGTGAGTTGGCCAGGCGCACTCAGAAATTCCCCCGCGAGGCACACGCTCCCGTGGCAAGCCGTTACTTAATTTTCGTTGTTTTCGTTCGAATTATCGCCCGGCATCGTAAATTGATGCGGCACTTTCCCGTTGTGCCCGTTTTCCTTAGCGTCCTTGGGCCCATCCTTAACCAGTCCTTCGAGCGTGGTCTGCGAGTGCTCGTCCACAGCGCTGACCGCCGCAACCAGGCAAGAATATAAAAACGCCTTGATGCCGGTGCGGAACTGCTCCGCCGATTGTTCCGCCACGCGCGCCACGTCGGTCTCGAGCGAGCGGCGCCGCGTCTCCGTTGCCGAACGGCTCTCGGCTTCAATCGCTGCCAGCGCCGAACTCGCTTTCTGCGAGGCCTCGGAAATCATCATGTCGACCTGTGACTGGAGTTGACGACGGAACTCATCGACCGCATCGCCGGCGGCGCTATGTAACGTCGCACGCGCTTCCGCAGCCCGCGCGTCCATTTGGGCTGTAGCTTCCCGGGCCACCATCTGCTTATCTTCCATCAGTCGTATCAGGTGCCGGTCCGAAACGCGCGTGGCCGCCGATTCGAACTCCTGCGTGGCGCGCTTCAAGATCTCGTCCATGCGCGCCTGAATTTTGTTTTCAAAAACCGCCGATTGCATTTGCTGGCCCACTATTGCAGCCTCGCCACTTTTCTCCGTCGTTTCATGCCGCGGTTCGCTAACCAATTTTTCGATTCGTTCGGATAGTTCCTGCATCCGCCGCTGCGGTTGCTGCTGTTGCTCCATCCATTGCGAACGCACTTCCGACAGCCGCGTTTCCAATCGGTTCAGGATGGCTGCTTCGGAAGACCGCATCATGGGCTCAAAGTTTTGCGCGGAACTCTCCGCCGATTCAGTGTGCGTACTATTCGTGCGCTGCAATTCTTCGATCTTGTTTAGCGCTTCCCGCACCGCTCCATCCAGCTGCGCGCTGATCGCCGATTGCATGGCCTGTTCGGCCGCTTGCTGCAGCTTGGGGCGCACCGACAAGATAAGTTGATCCGAGGTAATGACAAATCGTTCCGTCTTGGGCACGGCCGCTTGCTTGGATTCATTACCGGAGTTAGAAGACGGCACGGCCTGTGGACCGTTGGCGGCCTCGTTTGCGGGCGCTTCCAATCCCGGTTCCCGAGGTAAATTGCCGCCAGTCGACAAATGAGTGGTCGACAATTCTCCACCCATCAGTTTTTGCCAATCCTCCGGAGGAGTGGATACGCCCCAAACGTTGGACGGAATCTCCAGCTCGACGCCGATCTGAAAAAGCTCACGCGGCGAGTCAGGCGTATGAACCGAACGAACCTGCGCGCGTATCAACGGCGACCGCGCCTGCCGGTCAGGGTGAACAACTTGCAGACCGACCCACGAACCAACCGGGTACTCATGACGCGAGGGATAACGGCAGCCGTGTAGATTCACGCTTACCGAAGCCGTCTTTTCTTGGAATGGCTGGCCCAATCCATTTTTGCCTAACACAATTAACGTAACCGGGTGCTCCACACGGGTGCTGCGGCGCCCCTCCATACCTGAATATTTTGCGCTGGTTGCGGTGCTCACACTGCTACCTCCAATTCAATTGCAGAAGGCGGTAGCGTACCACCGTCTCCGACACTGACACAATGAACATTAGACTTTTTTAACTCAGCCGTAAATGGATTTATCGTTCCGGTACCGGCTAACCTTAGTCTATCGAGGGGCTTACCATCTTTGAGCCCCCATTCGGTGTTGAGGGGCCGGACCTACTGCGCTGGCGTTGCCGTCTGTGCGGACTGGGCTCCATCCGCGCTGAAGACCGTTATTTCCACCCTGCGATTTTTCTCACGCGCCGCGCGGTTCTTGCCTTCATCCACCGGCTTGTCCTTACCCAACCCAACGATCTGAATTCTGTACACCGGGATGTTGTGCTGGCTGACCAGATAAGTTTGTACCGCTTCTGCCCGGTGCCTGCTCAAATCCAGATTGTGTTCCACTGATCCGGTGCTGTCCGTGAAACCCTGAATGGCGACGAAGTATCGCTTCAAGCTTCCCACCTGCCCCGAGGCCAGTTGGTCAAGCTGCTGCCGCGCATCATCCGTCAATTTCGCGGAATCAAACTTGAACAAAACCGTAACGTTGCCCGCCGGTTTATAGTCGTCAATGTTTGCGATGCGGTCATTCAGTTCGTTATGTAAATCGGAGCGCACCTGATCCGATTTCTTTGCAGCCGCGTCAGCGCGGCCGATCGCGTCCGTCGCGCGTGTATCCGCGGAGGAGGCCTTTTCATCGGCCGCGCTGATCTTCGGCTCATCGGCTTCCAGCTGTCGCTGCGTATTTTTCTGATTCTTGTCTACATCGCTGATTTTGGCATTCGCCGGATCAACTTGTTGAGCGACGTATTTTTTCGTTGCACAGCCGCCCAGCAAGAGCACGCTGGCGATAATGCCGATTTCAATCTGCCGCTTCATTGGATTCTCCTCAATGCAAAATTGAGCCGGGTGCTCACTAGGCCTAAAACGCGACTTCCGTTGGCTGGGATTGCGCGGCGGTATCTATTGTCGCCTGACCAACACATCTTACTCGAAACCCAAATAACTTGCTACCGCGCCTTCCAGCCTTGGAAAGCAGGCTTGCAGCCGCCAGATTCTAAAATAAAACCCGCACATTACTCCATACTATTTTGATGTGATGCGGTCTTTTATTTTTGCGTAGGCCGCTTCCGAGATCACGCGCTTCGCCACCAGGTCATGTCTATCGGCGTAAGGGCGCCCGTCGACAATTCTGCGTGCCTCGCGATGACTTATTCCCGGCAGCTCCACGAGCTCGTCTTCCGTAGCCGCATTTACATTCACAAGGTGATGGCCGCCGCGCTCCCAGCCATCTCGCACTCCCTCAGCGGCGGCCTGCGCTTCATCCGCTGCTTCCGAAGCGGCTTTCCCGATTTTTCGCCCCGCCTCTTCGAGCGCCGGCTTGGCACGCTCGGTCGCTTTCGCTACCTCGTCCCGTGTGCGCTTCTCGCGAGCCCGCTGATCCGCGGTTGAGTTTCCGTTATCGTGGCAACCACCAAGAGCAATTCCGACAACAAGAGCGTAGAACATTATTTGGCGTGTTTTCATACGTCACCCGCGAACTACAGACATCACTGTACGGATTTTTTACCCTATTTGTATAACTTACCGTTTTCTTGGATGCGCAACGAGGGTCGTCGGCTTCCCAAAACTAACTTCAACTGGCTTTGCGAATGGCCGCCCTGCGGAACCAATTATAAGCTGCGGTCACGGAATAATTTACGCGCCCTATATTTAAAGAAATTCACCCGGTACATTTTTTGTCTGCCGATCATCTAGTCAGGGAATGGCACCGAGGTTGCTAAAGCTCCGCGGGGGAATTTCATGAATCTAAAATCAAATCTGATCGTATCCGCAGCGCTTCTCGTCGTATCGGCACCGGCTTGGGCTGATTCCATGAAGACGCCTGCTTCATCGAATGCGTCTGCGCGTACCTCTTCATTCAGCCGTTCCGATATCAAGCGCTTGGGTGGATTTAAAACTCAGGATAGCCGCCTGGTAGATATGGAGCCCGACGGCGATGCCGATGACGCATCGACAGTCAGCGCTCCGGAACCCGGATCTTTCGCGCTATTGCTGACCGGTCTGCTATGCGTTGGAGCGCTTACTGGAGTGTTTGCGTACCGCCGCCGCAATGAGTCTCTCGCCGGCGCATAAATACTTGCTTACTAGGTAGAATCAAAACTCGCCCAGGCTGCAAAGGCCTGGGCGAGCTTTCTTTTTCTCCGCGAAGTGTACGTGTGTGTCTGTTAGGTGGTTTCACTGGTCATAATAAATAGAGGCTTCATTTCAAAGCTGGCGTAATGCGGCCGCAACCGCTTGGTGTTGTAGTGTTCTTTCACGTTGACGACCTTCTTTGTGGAAATTACCGTCTCGATCGGCACGTTGTCGTAGCGCCCGTTCTTCAATACCACCAATTTTCCATGGACCTTCGACAGCAGCAAATCCAAAGCCAGGTTGCCATACGCCATCGGTACGATGGAATCAATCGCATCCGGATCGCCGCAACGAACCAGGTATCCCAGTTTTTGATTGATGACGTCAACAGTTTTTCCGTTGTTGTACTTGGGTGACAACTCCTTCAGCTTTTCCGAAACAAGATCGCCGATCCCGCCAAGTTTCTTGTGGCCGAAGGCGTCCGCCGCCTCGTGTTCAAACACCATTTCTCCGCCCTCAAACATCGCTCCTTCCGAAACAATCACCGTGGAATACCGGCTGGGATTCTTCCGGCGATCCGCGCTCAACAATTCCGCCAACTGCTCGATATTAAATTTATGTTCTGGAATCACACAACGATTGGCCGCTCCAGCCATAGTTGGCAGCATGGCGCTGAATCCCGCGTATCTCCCGAAAACTTCCAGCACCATGTACCGCTCATGCGAACCTGCCGAAGTCCGCAAATCGTTGGTCATGTGAATCGTGCGCGTAATGCAAGTGCTGAATCCGATGCAGTAGTCAGTACCCGGCACGTCGTTGTCCATCGTTTTAGGAATTCCTATTACCTTAAATCCCTCGTCGTGAAGCCGCACTCCGTAGCTCAGCGTGTCGTCTCCTCCAATCGGAATTAAATACTCCACGCCCAGCCATTCCAGGTTTTTCAGTACTTCGGAGGTCACATCGTTCTTGTCTGCACTGAAAGAATCTTTCAGGTGTGCCGGCATACTGGATTTACTCACTCGGCTCGGATTCGTCCGCGAAGAATGCAGAAACGTTCCGCCGGTGCGGCCCGCGCGGTTCACCAATTCTTCCGTTAGCACCTGGAAATTTTCCGAGTTGTCGTGATGGTGATCGCGAACCATTTCCACCAAACCCGCCCATCCGCGTCGAAAGCCAACAACCTGGTAGCCCTCGCGCAGCGCGCGAAACGTTACGCCGCGAATCGCCGGATTTAAGCCCGGAACGTCGCCTCCTCCGGTTAAAATTCCAATGACACCTTTTTTGGTGTGAATGTTAGCCATGGGAAAATTCCTCGTTATTCGGTTGAGAATTGGTGAACAGCAATTATCCACAGCCGTGCGGAATTTAGAAAGACACTATTACGCATCTGCAAAACTACTCAGCGCCTTCTTATTGAAGAATGTCGTTATGAAATGGTGCGGCTGGTCGGACTCGAACCGACAACGGGGAAAACCCCAGTGGATTTTAAGCCCACCGCGTATGCCAATTTCGCCACAGCCGCACCGGCGACGCGGCACCCAGAGAATATCACGCGCGGAAACCATCCTCATAACTCGCCGCCGCACTCATATGACTCGCAGCCAAAAACTTCGCGAAGGCTGGCGTGCCCTGCTTGGTTCTGGCATTCTGTCGCGGGACGTGATCATGAAACAGTTTTTTACTTTTGTTTCCGTCATTCTGGTCGCTACCGCGAGTATCTCCATGGCGATAGCTGCGCGCGAACCTGCATTGAGAACCAGTGTTGCCGTACCAAGGGCTGTACCGCAAAAAGCGTACTTGGGATTCGATCGCGATTTCTATCCCGGCGACGCCGCTTTTCCAACGCTGCGAAAGACTTTTGCGTTCACCAGCTATTGGCTTAACTCGCCGCCAGGCGAAAAAACGACCACGTGGATCGGCAAACGCGATTTCTTGCGCAACTCTGGATTTGGTTTTTTAGTTTTATTTCGCGGGCGCGAGAGCGGCGAATTTAAGAAATACCCCGATGGCCTCGCTAAAGGCTCTCTCGACGCCAGGGCCGCCGCAGCCGCCGCGAAAAAAGAGGGATTCCCCGCCGGCACAATTATTTTTCTCGATATAGAAGAGGGCGGCCGCCTGTCAGCAACCTATCACGCTTATCTTCACGCCTGGTTCGATGATTTAGTGCGCGCCGGCTACCGTGCGGGCGTTTATTGCTCCGGCATGCCCGCCAAGGAATCCGGTGGAATTACCATTTTGACCGCCGACGACATTCGCGCGAACGCAGGACAGCGGAAATATGAATTCTTTGTTTACAACGACGCCTGCCCGCCGTCTCCAGGCTGTTCGTTCCCCAGCGAAGCTCCTTCCGTTGCGTCGAGCGGTGTCGCCTACGCTGAAGCCTGGCAATATGCCCAGTCCCCCCGCCGCAAAGAGTTCACCGCCAGCTGCCCTACCGGCTATCACCAGAACGGCAATTGCTACGCCCCAGCCGATACGTCAAACGCCTGGGAGCTTGACGCGGACACCGCGACTTCACTAGATCCTTCAAATGGCGCTCGCCGCTAAGTTCTTAAAGGTTGAGTCGTAAGTTCTGTTGCTATTGCCGCATCACCACGCGAATGCCGCGTCGCCAGCTTTCCGTCAAGCCCACGCGAACTACTTCGATCTCCGGCGACAGAGCATCCAGCAAAACGCCGGTCACCGGATGGAAGCGCAGCGCGGGAGCTACCAAATAAACCGGGGGCGGCGCTTTTTGAATTTCGACGCCGGGGAAATAACCGTAACTGCGAAACTCGCCAAGCTCCAAATGCGGCGCACCCGCAACCAGTAATCCGCAGCCTGCAACGTGCGCAACGACGTGACCCGCGTGGATAGTGTTCTCGATTCTCGCTTTGTTTATGCGCAAGTGTTTGCCGGCAGCGGCGCAGAGCACGGTATCATTCGAAGTACGTTATTTGATAGATACTATTCTGAGGGAGAGAGTTGTACCTTTGTCACTTTGATTATCGGCTGCCGCATGTTCCAGGACGAGGAAATGTGGTCGAAGGAAACTTCAAATTCGCGATGGTCTCCGGGAGGAATGGGCGGGCCCGGAGGACCAAATAAGCTCCGCGTCTCACGCTGCGCGATCTGATTGAGGTCGTCGAAAAATTCAATAGTCAACTCCACACTGGCCAGTGAACGATCGCCGCCATTCGTGATTTCTCCGGAAATAGTCGTGACTTCCTGATGCAGAAAATTTTCCGCGCGGCTAATTTCAATATGATCCACACCGACCTTGGACACATACGCGCGCTCATCCGGCCCCTGTACGTCTTGCGATCCGGTGGATGCCGGTTGAACTTTCTTGGTGGATGCGCGCCACAGGAAAAATCCCAGCAGAAGAAACACAATTATGATCGCTAGGACAACCACGCGGCGCGTTTTGCCGGCGCCTTGGTCATCCTTGGATGGCGGAATTGGAAATGAAGTTGACATGACTCGAAAATTTAGTCTGCCGCTGTTCTACCGTCACGCATCGACGGGCTTAGCGGCCCACCAGCAAGCGCTGCACCAGCGGCTCTGGAAGTTTCGCTTTGCGCATACGTTGCTGCACAGCGGCTATATCGTACTCCACACGCCAGAACTCCACCGTTTGATGCTCTAAATCGGCGATCGCAAAAGCGGCCCGCGGATCAGCGTCCCGCGGCTGCCCGACGGAGCCCGGATTTAACAAATACCTGTGCGGCGGCTCCAGACGCAAAGGCGCGAACGACTCGTTCATGCGCGGATGAATCTGCAAAACTTCCAGCTTGGAATTCAGATAGGAAAATCCGCCCTGGTGATGAGTGTGGCCGAAAAACGTCACTTCCGCGGTCGAATCCAGAAGCCCTTCGAGCGCTTGCGCAGGAGTGAAAACATATTCGTCCTCATCTTGAAAAGCCCCATGCACCAGAACGATGCCGTCGCTCGCGAGCGGTCCCCGTGGAAGATTCGTTAGCCATTGCAAGTGGCCAGGCTCTAGTTCGTTATTGCTCCAATCCACGGCAGCCTTTGCCACCGGATTGAAATCATCCGCAACCATCACGCCGGAGATCGCTTTGTCATGATTGCCGCGAATGGTCTGCGTGCCTAATTCACGCAGCCGCGCCGTTACCTCGTTAGGATCGGGCCCATATCCGACCACATCGCCAAGGCAAACAGACCGATCCCAACGGTCCTTGGCCGCTTGAAGGACCGCTTCGAACGCAGTCACGTTTGCGTGAAGATCGCTGAGAACGAGAATCCGCATTAATGGCCCCGAAAAAAGTGCACCTGAGTATAGATGAACGGCCCCAACGATGCACGGAACCAAAGCCCGGAGTACAAACTTTTTCCCATGTGGTCTTGAGGTGTCAAAAATCCCTGACAAGTCTCGCGATCAAACTTGCATCCGTGTACTATCGCCACCAATCAAAATCGCGCGAACGGTGCCCCAGGCTCGGTTTTCAGCCCGGGTCTTCGTCTTTGGTTTGTTCTACACCCCATTTAGATCGGCACAGTTTCTAAACTCGCACGTTTTACAAAATATTTACCCAGTACGGCGCGCCAATTGCATTCTTCAGCGCCATCCCTATTTCCGAAAAACCAAATTGGCCCACGCCTGCTCAATATTTTTTGAACCTTCTTCTGTAATGCACGAAACATTCGCTCAGATGCTTTCGTCTATACCAGTGCAGCTGGTTACGGGGCTGCTCCAGGCTAGATATGAAAAACCCCGCGGTGGCAGCCGCGGGGCAATGACACGCAGTCTTTCCGGCCGTTAGTCCAGGAAGAAGAGGTGTCTGGCGGCGAGACTACTCGCCCTTACTTTGCGTGTCAACTGTCTTGCCTACAGCAACAAGCCGTTGCGGCTGACTCGATCCTCGAAAGGAAGTATGACACGCATGAAAATCCAATCCTTGCTGCGCAGCGCCGCATTGGTTGCCGCCCTGGCGGTTTCCACAGTGCCGGCGTTCTCCAAACCGTTAGCGAAGACCATCAACATTGCGCAAAACTCAAAAATCGGTAAGTCTGACGTAAAAGCCGGCGAATACCGTTTATTGATTGACGGTAACAAAGCGACGTTGATCAAGAATAAAACCACCGTGGCGGAATCCGAAGGCCGCTGGGAAGATCGCGAAGCCAAATCAAGCTTCGATTCAGTGCTGCTTGGCGAAAATGGACAAGTGAAAGAAGTGCGTTTTTCCGGTCAAAAACGTGTTTTCGTGTTCAGCGAGTAACGAAGAAGCCCCGTGGCTCTTCTTCATCGAGGCGACAGGGAAGTCAACGCGACGTTACTTCCCTTTCGCCTTTTTTAAATTTCCTTACGTATTCCCGATAGCAATTATTGACGCCACCGTTTCATTTGGATTTCCCGCCTTGTATTTAAGGGCGTAAGATTCCATTCTTTTCGTGATCCTCAGCGGATCAGCATGCAGTCACCATAGCTGTAGAACCGGTAGCGAGCCTCGACTGCGTGATGATAAGCCGCCAGAGTTCGTTCCCGGCCGGCAAGCGCGCAAACCAGAGCTAACAGCGTCGATCGCGGCAGATGAAAATTGGTGAGCAGCGCATCAACCACCTTGAAGCGAAATCCCGGCGTGATGAAAAGACGCGCTTCCGCTTTGCTAGCCGCCAAAAGTTGGCCGGCACCGGTTTCGATTGCGCGAAGCGCGGCCCCTTCCAGAGCCCGCACGCTCGTTGTGCCCACCGCGAGGATGGGCCGCCCGGCACGTTTGGCGCGACAGATCTGCTCCGCCGTTTTCGCCGGGATCTCGTACGCTTCGCCGTGCATCACGTGCGCTTCCAATGTTTCCGTCCGAATAGGCTGAAAAGTTCCCAGGCCTACGTGCAACGTGAGCTCACAAATTTCAATTCCGCGTCCTCGAATCTTGTCGAGGATTTCCGGCGTGAAATGCAGCCCCGCAGTGGGAGCCGCAATCGCTCCAGGTCGACGAGCGAAAATGGTTTGGTATCGTTCGCGGTCAGCAGCATCGTCGGCGCGATCAATGTACGGCGGCAGTGGCATGTGCCCTAGCCGGTTAATCTCATCATTCACCGCAACACCCCGCGCGGAGGAGAAACGCAAGGTACGCTGTCCCTGAGTGCCGTGTGCGATAACTTCGGCTTCAAGTTCACCCTCGCCGAATCGCGCTCGTTGACCAACATGAAGTTTTTTCCCGGGTCGAACTAATGCTTCCCAGGTAACGTCATCCACCTGATGCGACAACAAGACCTCGATATCACGGTCCGCCGGCGGTGATTCCTTCGCGCCGTCCACCGCGATCGCTTTCACTTTCCGGCCCAGCAGCCGCGCGGGAATAACTCGCGCGTTATTCACCACGATTAATTCGTCTCCACGCAGCAGATCCGGCAGCTCCGTGAAGAAGCGATCTTCATGTGCACCAGAAGCACGATCCAACACCAGCATGCGCGACGCGTCTCGACTCTGTAGCGGATGTTGCGCGATTTGTTGCGCGGGCAGGACGTAATCGAACTCGGATAGGTGCATGACCTACCAAGTTTAGCAGGCTCAGGTGAGTCTTTGTTCAGTGACTGGCAACCCCTAAATGAACCATAACCAAAGAAGGAATTCGAATTCCCGTATGTTACTGATAATACATTACTAATATAAAACAATGGGTATCTCAATTCTCATACTTGACAACGATACACGCAGATTATATCATTCGTTTGAAGTCACGTTATCACGATTTTGGAGGCACACATGGCTAATCTCAACCGTTGGGAACCTTTCCGCAACGCTGCTACGTTGCATGAGCAATTGAACCGCGTCTTCGGCGAGGGCTTCAATCGCCAGGAGGAGTCCAACCTCACGACTTGGGCACCTGCAGTCGACATTCTGGAAACTGAGCATGAACTGATCGTAAAAGGGGACCTGCCGGACGTCGATCCCAAAGACCTCGACATCCGCGTGGAAAACAATATTTTGACCATTCGCGGCGAGCGGAAATTCCAGAAGCAGGTGAACGACAGTAATTATCTGCGTGTTGAACGCGCGTATGGGTCGTTTGCACGGAGCTTCTCTCTGGCTAACACCGTCAATTCGGAGGCCATCAAGGCCGACTATCAGAACGGCGTCTTGACACTGCACATTCCCAAGCGCGAGGAAGCAAAACCCAAGCAGATTAAAGTGAACGTCGGCACGCCGGCAGTCGCGGCAGCCGCTGCGGGAACGGGAACTAAGTAACAGCGTAATACCAGCCTACCTTTGGGCTTAAGTGCGAGGGCTGGCGAAGTTGCCAGTCCTTTTTCTGTCAGCCCTTTTTGCTTTCTGTCGATTGACGGTCACTTGCTGAGAGGTTGGTTCATCCAAGATGTGTTCTGCATAAGTACATAAGATTGACCAAGCGAGGAACAAATGTTGCGATTCGAAAAAATGACCGTAAAGGCCCAGGAAGCGGTGCAAGCTGCCCAGGAAGTTGCCGCCAGCCACGAAAATCAGCAGATCGAGCCAATACATTTGCTGGCTGCCCTGGTTGCCCAGGACGGCGGCGTGGTGCCGCCCCTGGTTACAAAATTAGGGATCCGCCCCGAAGTGTTGTCCCAGGAGATCGAGCGCGAAATCGCGCGCCTCCCGAAAGTACAAGGCTTCGGACAACAGCACATGGGCCCCGCGGTAAACCGCGTGTTGGAACGCGCTTTTAAAGAAGCGGAAAATTTTAAGGACGAGTACGTCTCGACCGAGCATTTATTCCTGGCCATTGCCAGGGAGGATCGCGATCCCGCGGGACAATTGCTGAAGCGCCAGGGCGCCTCGCATGAAGCCATCCTGCAGGCGCTCACCAGCGTGCGTGGCTCGCAACGAGTGGTCACGCAAAATCCTGAAGCAACTTACGAATCGCTCGAGAAATACGCCCGCGATCTTACCGAACTGGCCCGCCGTTCGAAACTCGATCCGGTGATCGGGCGCGATGAAGAAATTCGCCGCGTGATGCAAATTCTCGCGCGCAGAACGAAAAATAATCCCGTCCTGATTGGCGAGCCCGGCGTAGGAAAGACCGCCATCGTGGAAGGCCTGGCGCAACGCATCGTGTCCGGCGACGTACCGGACGTGCTGAAAACCAAGCGGCTCGTAGCACTCGATCTTGCCGCGCTAGTCGCCGGCGCAAAGTATCGCGGCGAATTTGAAGATCGCTTGAAAGCGGTATTAAAGGAAATTACCCAAGCCGAAGGACAGATCATTCTGTTCATCGACGAGCTGCACACCCTGGTGGGCGCAGGCGCGGCCGAAGGCGCCATGGACGCGTCGAACATGTTGAAGCCGGCGCTCGCACGCGGCGAACTGCGCGCCATCGGTGCCACCACCCTGAACGAATACAAAAAATACATCGAGAAAGATCCTGCGCTGGAACGGCGATTCCAGCCCGTGTTGGTCGGCGAACCGACCGTTGCGGACACCATTTCCATTCTGCGCGGATTGAAAGAGCGCTACGAAGTCCATCACGGCGTGCGCATTAAGGACGCGGCCATCATTGCCGCGGCCACTCTTTCAAACCGCTACATCTCGGACCGTTTCTTGCCCGACAAAGCCATCGACTTGATCGATGAGGCTGCCGCCAGCTTGCGCATGCAGATCGATTCCCTGCCCGTGGAGATCGATGAAATCGAACGGCGCATCATGCAACTCGAAATCGAGCGCCAGGCATTGCTGAAAGAACCCGACAAGCATTCCAAAGAACGGCGCGCGCAAATTGAAAAAGAATTGGCGAAGCTCAAAGAAGATTCGAATGCCCGCAAGGCGCGTTGGCAATCCGAGAAGCAAGCCATTAGCAAAATCCGCGCGTTGAAAGAGCAAATCGAACAGCTTAAAGCCGAAGAGCAAAAATACGAGCGCAGCGGAGAACTGGCCAAGGTCGCGGAGATCCGCTACGGACGCATGGCTGCGGCGGAACGCGAACTAAAACAGGCCGAGGCGCAATTCAGTGCTATGCAAAAAGACGCGCCCATGCTCAAAGAAGAAGTCGACGAAGAAGATATCGCCAAGCTTGTGAGCAAATGGACGGGAATTCCTGCCGGCCGTTTGCTGGAAGGCGAAGCGCAAAAGCTGGTGCGCATGGAAGAGAGATTACGGCAGCGCGTGATTGGACAAGACGATGCCCTTGCTCGCGTCGCCAACGCCGTGCGGCGGAACCGCGCGGGATTGTCAGACCCCAACCGGCCCATCGGCTCTTTTATTTTTATGGGCCCCACCGGCGTCGGAAAAACGGAACTCGCCCGCGCCGTTGCGGAGTTTTTGTTTGATGACGAAAAGTCGATGATTCGTATCGACATGAGCGAATACATGGAGAAGCACAGCGTCTCCCGCCTCATCGGCGCGCCCCCGGGATATGTTGGATATGAAGAAGGCGGGCAATTGACGGAAAAAGTGCGCCGCCATCCCTACTCGGTAATTCTGTTCGATGAAATCGAGAAGGCCCATCCAGACGTGTTCAACGTGCTGCTGCAAATTCTTGAAGACGGGCGCCTGACCGACGGCAAGGGCCGTACGGTGGACTTCCGAAACACCGTTTTGGTCATGACCAGCAATGTCGGCTCTTCAGCGATTTATGAGCTGGCTGGCAATGATCCCGAGGCTGCCCGCAAAGAAGCCATGGAGGCGTTGCGCGCGGCGTTCCGGCCGGAGTTCATCAATCGCATCGACGAGATCGTCATCTTTAATCCTCTTGGCAAGCAGCAGCTTGGCAAGATCGTTGGCTTGCTGCTGAAGAGCGTAGAGAGGCTGCTCGCGGAGCGGCAAATCACGCTGGAGCTGACTCCCGCGGCGGAAGCGCTGATTCTCCGCGAGGGCTACGATCCAGCGTATGGCGCGCGACCCTTGCGCCGCACCATTCAGCGCATGATTCAGGATCCGCTCGCCTTGCAGATCCTGGAGGGCAAAGTCCTGCCGGGTCAACGTATGCGCGTGGATCGCGATCCTACGGGAGAGAAAATGCAATTCACCGTCGTTGCCGAAAAACAACCCGCGGCTGCGGCGTGAATCTAATGCAATAGCACAGCGTTTTTCGCCGCTCGAAAGAGCCACAGAGCGCTCCGCTACTCTCTCCGCGAAATGTTTGTCTTGTTTGTGCGTATTGAATAGATAGGACCCCTATGAAAATCTTGCGAACCGGCGTGCTGCTCATCCTGCTAAGCGTCATGCTAGTTGTTGTCGGCGGTGCGATTGGCGGGCAGAACGGATTAAAAATCGCGCTGGCCATCGCCGTCCTAATGAACGGCATCTCTTATTTTTTCTCGGACAAAATTGCGCTGGCGTCCAGCGGAGCTAAGCCCGTGACACGGGAACAGGTGCCGCGGCTATACGACGTGATGGAAAGACTCGCGGCCAAGGCCAACTTGGCCGTGCCCAAACTTTACGTAATTCCCGAACCCGCTCCAAACGCCTTCGCCACCGGCCGGAATCCTCGTCACGCTTCTGTCGCGGTGACCGAAGGCCTGCTCGAGTTGATGAGCGATGACGAACTGGAAGGCGTCATCGCCCACGAGCTTTCCCATGTGCGCAACTACGACATCCTTACCAGTTCCATTGCCGCTACCATTGCTGGCGCCATCACCTATCTGGCCTCCATGGGACGCTTCGCCATGATTTTCGGATATGGCGGGGGCGATGATGACCGCGACCGTGGCGGCGGACTTGGCGCACTTCTTATGATTTTCCTGGCGCCTATTGCCGCCATGATGCTGCAGCTTTTTTTGTCGCGCACCAGGGAATATTCGGCCGATGAGACCGGCGCTCGCATGGTAGGCCAGCCTTACGGCCTGATTAGCGCCTTGCAGAAGTTGGGAGCCTACAACCAGCGCATTCCCACAACAACGGTTTCCCCGTCAACCGCGGCGCTGTGCATCGTAAAACCGTGGTTTGGCGGCGGCACTTTGTCCTCGCTGTTCAGCACGCATCCCCCGCTCGCGGACCGCATCGAGGCGCTCCGTGAATTAACCATCGTGCCCAGCCGCTCCTGAGAGCAAGAGAGGTGGGCATCCTACAAAGTCGGCGATCGCAGAGTCGGCAATCTTTGGTACGTAAATATTGCTCCAAGAACTTGTCCATTTCTTTGCGCACTTTCGCTAAGCACATAAAATTCACGATGTTGCACAATTGCACACATCGAATAAAATATGGTGCGCCGAGTGCATTATCTTAACGCCACGGTGCAGAGTATTTAGTCGCGTCCAGGAAGCCAGGAAACATGACCTGTCGAGATACTATTCATTTGATTTGCTGGTACTTAGAACACAGATTGTCGCCAAATGTGGAAAACGAGATTTCCGCGCATCTGAGCAATTGCGCTGATTGCCGGTTGGTCTTGGAGGCCGCTACCCACACTTTGGATCGCTACTTCGGCTCCGGTCTAAGCGGAGAGCCAACTACCGCCAGCCGCGCCGCCTAGCACTAAACCTTTCTGTGATAATAATTTATAGATAAAATCATCCGTTGGACTTCGGGATTTCATCGCGCAACAGCGGTTCCTCGGCAACACCATAAATGACACGGTTCAAGCAATTTTTACGTATGTGTAACACACCGTGTAACCTTTACTAGTACTGGTACCATTAGAACTGCCTCCGCCCGCTTTCCATTTCCCTCTATCTACCTGTAGCCGCTGGTTTTGACTCGGCCCCGTGCCCTACAGGCAAGTTGGCCGCCGATATGCAGTATTCGATGTATGTGGCGACCCGGGTGGGGCGCCGAAGAGGAGACTTAAATGAGCGAATATCCGGAACCGGTAGTTCAGACAGCTGAAGCCCCGCGCTGGGTGGCGCTGGCGGTGGCCGTCGTAGCAATTTTGTCGTTGATCGGGCTTGGAGTAGGTTGGAGCGCTATCAGTCATGCTAATAGCGTTGAACAGTCAACTCAAGCATCCGTGAAGCAGACCAACGATGCGCTGGGCCAGCGTTTGACAAAAGCCGAAGAGCAAAACCAGCAACTGCAGAGCGATCTGAAAGTAGTTACTAACAAGCTCAAGCTGACGCAAGGGGAATTGATCGCCGCGCGCAAGCAGACCAAATCCGCAACCGTAGCCTACCAGAAGAAGCTGAGCGGTTTGGAAAGCTCCGTGAATTCAGAATTGGCAACCAAGGCGAGTGCTGACGATTTCAATAAGCTGAATGGTGACGTGACCGGCGTAAAAGGCGATCTGGATGCCACCAAAAATAGCATTCAAATGGCGCGCAGCGAAATGGGCACACTCATCGCTCGCAACCACGATGAGATCGATCAGCTCCGTCGCATGGGCCAGCGCGAATATTTTGAATTTACTTTGACGCGCAAGAGCGGACCGCAAAAAGTCGGCGGCATTCAAGTCCAGCTGAAAGGTACCAACGTCAAAAAGAATCGCTATACCGTAGACGTGCTCGCGGACGACAAGAGCTTCGAGAAGAAGGACCGCTCCGTCAACGAGCCCATCTTCTTCTACACCGGCGGGAGCCGCGCGGCGCTCGAACTGGTAATCAACAAAGTGACCAAGAGCGGAGCCACCGGCTATTTGAGTCTTCCTAAGTCCGCCGGAGCTACCAGCGCCAGCAACACCGCAGCCAGCGCTAGCTAAGTTGTAACCTATTGCCGCAAAGATCAGCGCCGCCTGAGAGTCGGACTCTGATCGCGAAAAGGAGGACTCGATAGAGCCCTCCTTTTTGTTTGTGCCGCACCGTCTAGTAAGTAACGTCGATCGCCATCCCCGACCCACGCGCTAAACGCGCCAGCGACCATTGGCATTCCACGCGTTTTGTACCGCGCAACGTTTCCGCTACGATACTGCTGCCATGACTACAACTCTAATTCACGTCAAGCGGGCGCTGACGCCCACGGGCGAAATCGCGGACGCCGGAATACTCATGCGCGACGGCGTCATCGAACTGATCGGCCCACGCGAAGGGATGAATCTCCCGGACGGTTCCGCTGAAATTTCCGCCACCGATAAATCCGCCATTCCCGGATTCGTCGACGTGCACATCCACGGAGCCGGCGGGCGCGATGTAATGGAAGCCACGCCGGAAGCGCTCAGCATTGTCGCCAGGACCGTCGCTCGTCACGGCACCACTTCCTTCGTGGCCACCACCGTGACTGCCAGCGCGGATGACATTTGCCGCAGCAGCGAGGGCATCGCCAGATACATCGGCATCCAGCATGAATCCGTCGAACCGCGCGCCGAGGTGCTGGGCATACATTTCGAAGGACCATTTTTGAACGAACTCAGGCGCGGCGTACATCCCGCCGAGTGGCTCACACTTCCTTCGGCGGAATTACTGGCCAGGTTCGTCGCCGCTGCAGGTGGAAATGCGCGGATTTTGACGCTCGCGCCAGAGTTGCTCGGGGCCATGCCATGCATTGACGCTGCCATAAAAGCTGGAATGGTCGTCGGCATCGGGCATACCGACGCAACCTACGAGCAAGCTCGCGCCGCCATCGCCCACGGCGCCAACCACGCAGTGCATGTCTACAACGCCATGCGGCCCTTTTCGCACCGCGACAGCGGAGTGATTGGCGCCATTCTCACCACGCCCAACGTCACCGCCGAGTTAATCGCCGACGGCGTGCACGTGGAAGAAGCCGCGATGCGTCTGCTCTTGCAGGCCAAGAGCGCAGACTGCGTAATCCTGGTCAGCGACGGTGTTTCAGCGACGGGAATGCCGGACGGAAAATACATGCTTGGACAATTTGAAGTGACCGTCTCCGGCGGTGTGTGCCGAAACTCCGAAGGAAAATTAGCCGGCAGCACCTTGACGCTGGACAAGGCCCTCAGAAACGTGATGGCACTCGGCAAGTCGTTTGCAGACACCACCCGCATGCTCACCCTAAACCCTGCTGCCTTGCTTGGCGTAGAGTTCAAAAAGGGCGCGCTACGTGTAGGCGCGGACGCGGACGTCGTACTGCTCGACGAAGCCATGCAAATCTCGGGAGTCTGGACTCGTGGAATGCCGGTAAATTGATTGTCGGTCCGGAAATCTGACAGACGTCAGGATTTATTCAGCGGAATTTTCAGTTCGGAGGCCAGCGCCACCGGATTAAACGGGCTGCACGCGAAATAACGATCACCTACACGCAGCGTTGGAACTTTTCGTTTGCCGCTGTTGGCTTGAATCACAATTTCTTCGCCCGTGGGATCTTCCTCGATATCCACTTCCCGGAATTCCACTCCGCGTTCCTTCATAAACGATTTAGCCCGCCGGCAGTCCGGGCACCAGGCGGTGGTGTACATCGTGATGGCTTCCATGAAAACTACCGTCCTTTGCGTGGTGGGAAGGCCGGGGGTAGCCCGATCAACGCCTATTACAGTTTAACCTAAACGCGAGTTTAGCTGCTGTGGGTGTGCACGCGGCGACGCACTGTGCCCACCTTAATGCGCACCAGCGCACGCTGCAACGCGACCGTGGCGCGATCCCAATCTACATTCGCATCAGTGGACGCCAAGCGCTTTTCCGCTCGTGCAAGAGCTTCTTTAGCCCGCTCCACATCGATTTCTTCCGGACGCTCTGCGGTTTCGGCGAGCACCGTGACGCGATCGGGCAAAACTTCCGCAAATCCACTGAGCACCGCAACAACAACCGGCTCCCCGCCACCCGCCGCCTTGTAACTCAGTTCACCGAGGCCGAGTTCCGTAATCAGCGGCGCGTGACCGGGCAAAATGCCGAGTTCCCCGCTAGCGCCGGGAAGTTGCACGCTCGCAACCTTTTCACGCAGCAGTTGTCGCTGCGGCGTGACGATGATCAGTTCGATGGCTTCGGGAAGCATCTTCTCTGCGATCCGCTCTACGCGTTGCTCTTCATGGTTTCAGCCTTTTTCAAGGCTTCCTCAATCGTGCCCACCATGTAAAAAGCCTGCTCCGGAACATCGTCATATTTGCCTTCCACGATTTCCTTGAAGCTCCGCACCGTATCCTCGATTTTCACGTATTTGCCTTCCAGCCCGGTAAACTGCGCGGCCACGAACATCGGCTGCGAAAGGAATTTTTCGATTTTGCGAGCGCGTGCCACAGTGCGCTTATCGTCGTCGGAAAGTTCTTCAATCCCGAGAATGGCGATGATGTCCTGCAAATCCTTGTAGCGCTGCAAAATCGATTTCACGCCGCGAGCCACCGAGTAATGTTCTGCTCCCACGATGCGCGGATCAAGAATGCGCGAAAAACTGGCCAGCGGATCAACCGCCGGATAAATGCCCCGCTCTACAATCTGGCGGCTGAGATTTGTCGTGGCGTCCAGATGCGCGAAAGTTGCCGCTGGAGCAGGATCGGTATAATCATCGGCCGGCACATAAATCGCCTGCACCGAAGTGATCGATCCATTCTTCGTGGAAGTAATGCGCTCCTGCAACTCTCCGATCTCTGTGTTGAGATTCGGCTGGTATCCCACGGCCGATGGCATGCGCCCGAGAAGCGCGGAAACTTCCGCCCCCGCTTGCACGAAGCGGAAAATATTGTCGATGAACAGCAGCACGTCCAGATGTTCCTCGTCGCGGAAATATTCCGCCACCGTCAGTCCCGTCAGCCCGACGCGCAAACGCGACCCGGGTGGCTCGGTCATCTGTCCGTAAATCAATGCGGCACGTGATTTTTCCGTGTTGCCCGGAACGATCACGCCCGACTCCGACATTTCCAGCCAGAGGTCGTTGCCCTCGCGTGTGCGTTCGCCCACTCCAGCGAACACCGAAAGTCCGCCATGCTGCATAGCCACGTTGTGGATCAACTCCAGAATCAAAACGGTTTTGCCCACGCCGGCACCGCCGAACAATCCAATTTTTCCGCCCTTAACATAAGGCTCCATCAGATCGACGACTTTAATTCCGGTCTCGAACATCTCCAGTCCCGTGGATTGATCTTCCAGAGGGGGCGCCGGGCGATGAATCGGATAATGCGTGGGGCTATTGATGGGACCGAGCTGGTCCACCGGTTTGCCCAGCACGTTCATCACTCGCCCAAGCGTGGCGCGACCAACCGGCACGGTGATGCCATGCCCCAAATCCTCCGCGGGCATGCCGCGTACCATGCCTTCGACCGCTTCCATGGCCACTGCGCGCACGCGACCCTCGCCAAGGTGCTGCTGCACTTCCGCGGTGACGTCCAGCGGCTCCGGAATATTGAAACCTTCGCTGGTGATGCGCACTGCGTTGTAAATGGCCGGCAGGTGCCCCGCTTCAAATTGAATGTCCAGCACCGGACCAATCACCTGCACCACTCGTCCTATGTGTCCACGTTTTTCCGCCATGCTTTCTCCTAAGCCCCGTACGAGGCGCCGCTGACAATTTCAATAATTTCCTTGGTAATAGCCGCCTGCCGTACTTTGTTCATGTGCAGTGTGAGCGCTTCAATCACATCGTTCGCGTTGTTTGTAGCCGCTTCCATGGCCGTCATGCGCGCGGCGTGTTCAGCCGCGGAAGATTCCAGCATGGCGCGAAGAATTTGCGTCTCCACGTAACGTGGCAGCAGCTTGGCCAGAATTTGCTCTTCGGGCTGCTCATAAATGTAATCGACGGGAGTTTCGCTGGCCTCGCCCGGCGTTTTGTTTTCCCGGTCCCGCTGCGCAGTCTTGTCGGTATCATCGTCCCGAATAGCTTCCACCGGCAGCAGCTTTTCTACCGTCAAAGTGGGAACCATCACGCTTTTGAATTCGCTGAAAATAATATAAACAGAATCGATCTCTTCCTTGACGTATAGATCGGCCACAAGATTGGCGATTTCCCGCGCGGTTCTAAAATCCACGCGCGCCAGCACGTTTACATATTCCGCGGCAAACGTGAAACCCGCTCTCCGCAGCGAGTCGCGGCCCTTTTTCCCCACTGGAATCGTCGTGATTTTCTTGCCCTGATGACTGCGGAAAAATTCCTGGGCCTTGCGCAGCACGTTGCTGTTAAAAGCGCCCGCCAGCCCACGTTCGCCGGTGAGTATGATGACTAGAATATTGTTTTCCGGCCGTTTTGCGAGCAATGGATGCTCCGGCGATTCGATGCGCGCCATCGTGGAACGCAACACCCGAGCAAGCTCCACCGCGTAGGGACGAGCAGCCAGAGCGGCTTCCTGAGCGCGACGCAACCGTGCCGCGGCGACAAACTTCATCGCGCGGGTAATCTGCTGGGTGTTTTTCACCGAGCGGATGCGGCGCCGGAAATCGAGTAATGTGGCCATATCCTAAGAAGTTGTTCGCTAGCGCAATTTACTTTGCGACCGGCGTCTCTTCTTTCTTCGCCGATGGATCTTCGCTCTTGGGCGTAACCACCGTTCCCGTGCCATCCTGATTCTTGGCTGGAACCGCCGCAGCCTTCGCCGATTCGCCGGCTTCTTCCACATCCGTGGCAAAACGTTCCTTGAAAGCGTCGACGGCTTTCTTGATCTCGCTTTTGATGTTGTCGTCCAGCGCTTTCTTTTCCGCGATGGTCTTCAGGATGCCCGGATAGTTGGTTTCCACAAACGCCAGGAATTCGCGTTCGAAGCGCCGCACCGAAGGAACCGGAATGCTGTCCAGCGCTCCGCTGGTAGCCACAAACAAACTCAGCACCTGTTTTTCAACCGTGAAAGGAGCGTATTGATCCTGTTTCAAAATTTCCGTGAGTCGTTGGCCGCGGCCAAGTTGCGCTTGTGTGGCTTTATCGAGCTGGTCGGCGCCGAATTGCGCGAACGCCGCCAGGTCGCGATATTGCGCCATGTCTAAGCGAAGCGAGCCAGCCACCTGACGCATCGCCTTGATCTGTGCGTTGCCGCCTACGCGGCTGACAGAAATTCCCACGTTAATCGCTGGCCTGATGCCCGCGTTGAAAAGGTCCGCTTCCAGATATATCTGCCCGTCCGTAATGGAAATCACGTTGGTCGGAATGTACGCGGAAACGTCTCCCGCTTGTGTTTCGATTACCGGCAAAGAAGTCAGCGAGCCCCCGCCCAATTTATCGTTGAGCTTCGCGGCCCGTTCCAGCAAACGGGAATGCAGGTAAAACACGTCGCCAGGGAACGCTTCGCGACCCGGCGGGCGCCGCAACAGCAAAGAAATCTCGCGATAAGCTTGCGCGTGTTTCGAAAGATCATCGTAAAAAGTTACCGCGTGCCGCTTCGTGTCGCGGAAAAATTCGCCCATGGCGCACGCGGCATACGGCGCGATGTACTGCAGGGAAGCGGGCTCCGACGCGGTGGACGCCACCACGATGGTGTAGTCCATCGCGCCCGCGTCCGTCAGGGTCTTCACCACTTGCGCGATCGTCGACCGTTTCTGCCCAATGCCGCAGTAAATACAAATTACGTCGCCGCCTTTTTGATTGATGATGGTGTCGAGAATCACCGCGGTCTTGCCGGTCTGGCGATCGCCGATAATCAATTCGCGCTGGCCGCGGCCGATTGGAATCATCGCGTCGATAGCTTTAATACCCGTCTGCAGCGGCTCACGCACGGGTTGCCGATCCAAAACGCCCGGCGCTATGCGCTCCAGCGGATTGCGCTGTTTTGATTCGATCGGACCCTTGCCATCGAGCGGTTCGCCAATCGGATTGACCACCCTGCCAACCATCGCTTCGCCAACCGGCACGGACATAATCGTGTTGGTGCGCTTGACGACGTCGCCTTCCTGCAATTCGCTAGATTCGCCCAGCAACACCACGCCGACTTCCTCTTCCTCAAGGTTCAGCGCGATGCCGAAAATGTTTTTCGGGAACGCGAGCATCTCCCCGGCCATTACTTTTTCCAGGCCATGAACGCGCGCGATTCCGTCGCCCACGCTGATTACCGACCCAACCTCGTCGACCGAAACGGTCTGCTCGTAATTTTCGATCTGCTCGCGCAGAATCTTGCTGATTTCATCGGCGTTAATTTTGGCCATTCTTGCTCCTGATTTCTTTTGAATCGCTTGGATTCAAGTCTTCGCTTAGGTTCCTGATACTTAATTTAGTGCGAAGCCGACTGCCTGCTGCCAACCAATCCCCAAAAACCCTGCCGCCAAAACCGTCCCGAAATTATTCTTCCGCGAGCCGCGCGCGCATTTCCGCCAAACGGCTGCGTAACGATCCATCGTAGATAGTATCCCCAACACGCGCTACGGCCCCGCCAAGAAGTTCCGGATCGAGAGAATATTTCGGCTCGATCCTCTTGCCCGTCAAGCGGCTGAGTGTTTTGGCCAGCTCCGTTTTTTGCGCGCTCGACAACTCTACCGCGGACGAAACTTTCGCCTCCGCAATCCCTTGGCGCTGGCGCACCACTTCCTGCACCGCGGCAATAATTTCTGGCAGCATGTGCGCTCGGTGATGATCGAGAATCACAAAAAGAAAATTGCGAACGATTCTGCCCGCGCCCTGCTGCGCAACAATTTTTTCGATCACCCGGTGCTTGGCTTGCGTATCGACAGCCGGACTGCCCAAAAAATTACGCAATTCCGCGGACTCCGCGAAAGCCTCGCCAAAATCTGCCAGCTGCTTTACCGCTGTCTGCGGCGCGCCCTGCGCGATGGCGATGTCCGCGAACGCCTTCGCGTACTGCATGCTCGCTGACTTCAATTGGGCCGCCCGTCCAAAGTCTTGACGAAATTATTGATGAGCGCTTCCTGCGCCGCGGGCGTGAGTTGCTTCACCAGCAGCGATTCCGCGCCACTCACCGCCAGGTTCGCAGCCAAAGTCTTCAGCTCAAGCCGCGCCGCACGTTCCGCGGCATCCACTTCCGCTCGCGCAGCCTCGCCGATTTTTGCTGATCCGTTACCGTGAGATTGCGTATGCGGTCTGCTTCCGCCGCGGATTCGCGTTGCGCGGAAGCGCGCAGATGGGCAACCTCTTTCTCCAGGTTTCGCAGCTTCGTTTCCACATCGTTAAGCTGCTGGTCGGCCTGTTTTTTCGCTGCGGTGCTCTTCTGAATGTCCGCACTGATGACATCCGCCCGGCGGCCGAAAAATCGCGGCCCTTTTTTAAGGCAAAGCCAGACAATCACCCCAGCAACCAGCGCGAAGTTAATCCATTTAAAAAGACTTTCGGCGGACTGTTGCGACGCCGAGCCACCCTCTTCGCCGTGCGCGTTCAGCGCCACAAAAAGCACCGAAAGCAGCAGCGAGCCCACAATCCTGGCGTACAGTTTTGTACGTTCCGCGAGCTTGGAGTTCATCGGGATTCTCTTGGTGTAGCCGGTGGCCGAGTCGATTGCAACACACGCCGCGCCACCAGCGCCGCAAACTGGGTAATACTGGCTTCAATTTCGCGGCGCGCGGCCATAACTTCCGTGGCGATTCGGTCTCTCTCCGCATTAACCATCGCGGCCGCTTTCGCCCGCGCTTCCTTCAACTGCGCAGCGCGTTCATCGAGAACTTTCTTGCGCACCGCTTCCTGTTCCACATAAATCTCCGTGCGGGCTTGCTTCAACGCCTCCTGATACTCTTTTACTTTCTCCGAGGCAACTTTTTGCGCTTCTTCGGCCGCCTTCTGCGCGCCAATCGTGCGAGCCTCTCGCTCCGCGATTACTTTCAATAACGGCTTGAAAAACAGGACTCTCAGAACTGCATAAAACACCAGCAGTATCAGGACTATAGGCACAACTTGAAAGAACAGTTCTCTCATGATTGGTGAGAATTGACCTGCATTAAATTGTGTCGCCTGAACCCCAGGTTGGCAGCCACGCCGTTCCCCGACCCGGGATGGGGTTCACGGTGGGCTATGTGGTGCCGACTAGAATAATAATTTATATCATCCGTGCTAGCATGCGTCAATGCGCGTGTCTTTCTGGCACGAGAAATGACCCTTGTGACGCGCTGACCCGTTACTCCTTCGATTCTCCGTTTTCATTACTTTGACGCTTTCTTCCCGCACGCATGCCAAAGTCTATTCATGCTGGCTGAGGGCGTGTGGGCTGAAGTTAAAGTCGGTGGCGAACATATCCATTTGTTCGCGGAGCATAATGCCCAGGGTGTGCAGTTTTCCGTCTATAACGTCAATACCAAGAACTGGATTGCGCCTTCCGAATTTGTGCGCGATATCCAAGAGGGCAAAGACAGAGCCGCGGCCCTTGCCGAAGCGTACCTGCATCGTACCCTCAACGTACAATTGCCCGTCTTGGAATGGAAGAAAGCTCGTTCGGTATAAATCCCAGTAATCTCAGCCAGAAATGCCAGCCCATTGATTAGTCCAACGCTTGCGTTTCCAACGGCCCTTAAAATTTCAATTCGCAAAACTGCATTCAGCGGCGAGCAAGCAGCCACTTATTAAGCGCCGTCGCACTCGGCAGCAGCGCCAGCGCGCCTAATTTGCGAAATGCTGCGGCCCGCGCGCGATATCCGTGTTCACCCTCCGCAATAATAGCTATGAACGGCACGCCGGCATCTCGCGCCGCCAGCGCATCGTCGATATTGTCGCCAAGATACAGCGCCGTCGCAGGATCGCGCCCAGCGAGAATCTTCCGCAGCCCCTCCGGATGCGGCTTGATCCTCGTCACATCATCCATGGTGATCACTGTACGAAAGTGCTGCGCGGCGGCCCAGCGATCAAACGTGAAAGAAAACTCGCGCCGGTTGCGCCCGGTAAAAAGATTCAGCTCGTAGCGCTTCGCCCAGCTGGCGATCTGTCGCGGCGTGATCAGCAATTTTTCATTCAGGACATTTCCCCGCCGCTCTGCCGTGCCCCAGTAAAATGCATTAAACGCCGCTTGCGCCTGTTCATAGGTGGTCGGCGTGCCCAACGAAGTAACCCAGTCCGCGGTCATGCGCCAATCATCGTTGTAACCGGGCTTAGCCTTCCAGCGATGCAGATCCGCGTAAGTAACGCGCCTGCCGCTGAGATGGCGAACAGTTTCCAGCGCCGACCGCCAGTAAGTTCCGCGCACATCGACCAGCACGCCATCCACATCAAAAATCAAAATTTCCGGCTGCCTGTAAAGCGTGCGGCGAACTCTTGATCGCCTCGTTGCCAAACTTTAGTCCTCGCTTCCAATTAAATCATCTCGCTCATTTTCATCAACAATGTGTTGTCCTTGACGGTCACCCTGGTTTCGGTTTAGCTGAACTGTATGCGCAGACGTTTAACGTTAGGTATCTCTCTTGTTGTAATCGTTGCCTTGCTCGCCTGGTGGTCGTGGCGCGCCAAGCACGTCGGGGCGCCCCCGAGCGTTAATGAGACTTCTAGCGCCGTCCCCGCCTCCGCTAGCCCGCGAGACGCAGCCGCTCCATCCAATTCGGCCCCCACGAACGTCTACGCTCACAACCTTATGCTGCGTAAAGGCCCAACCGGCTTTCGCATTTATGTGCGCTGGCTCCGCGGGCAGATGGCCCGCACCTCCTGGATCGTCAACCCTTCATTCGACGATCCCGATTCATTTTTCATCGACGTAAAAGCCGGCGTCATTCACACCAACGTCGGCGATCTCGCAAATTTTCTCAATGAAGGCATTCCCAATTCGCCGCTGAAGAATATCAAGCTTTCCGGTGACGGGGACCAACTCAAGCTCAACGGAACTCTTCACAAAGTGATTCCGATTCCCATTGAAGTCATTTCCACTATCGGCGTGGCTCCCGACAATCGTATTCAGATACACGTCACCAAAATTAACCTTTTGAAAATCCCCTTTAAAAAATTGCTGGGTGGCGTGGATGTTACCGTTTCCAGCTTATTCCACCCCGGCAATATCCCCGGCGTTGAAGTCAAAGAGAATGACATCTTCCTGGATACCGCAAAGGCCGTGCCGCCGCCGCACATTCGCGGACAACTCATCAGTGTGCGCATCATCAATCCTGACTTCCAGGAGATTTACGGCAACGCCCAGGAAGACGTAACCCGCGTCGAGCAGTGGCGGAATTTTTTGCAACTCCACGGCGGCACCATTGATTTTGGAAAGCTCACTATGCGGCAAGTCGATCTAATGATGGTTGATCTTTCCAACAACGCCTGGTTTGATCTGGACCTCGCCAACTATCAGGACCAGCTTGTGAACGGCTATACCAGGATGACTCCGCAAGCCGGTCTGCAAATTTTCATGCCCAGCCTCGATCAAATTCCTCCAGACAAGAAGAATCACAGCATCAGCATGGAGTGGCTGAAGCATCGTAACCTGCCTCCTCCCGCCGATGTAACCTCGCGCTGAACGCCTCCACAAAGAAACCCGCGCATCATTCAGCCTGTCATCGCCTCGATGTGCTCGTTCAGAATGATTGGTGACACTCGGTTGCTGTCATCGGAAACCGCTTGTTACACTTGGAATAGGGCACTTGATGGGAATACTTTCCACTTGCACTGACCCAAAGACCCCACGGAACCATCCTGTACCGTTTTTCTGATTGAGTTTGTTGAGACTGACCGCAATATCGCGGCAAAAGCGGGGCGCACGAGGAGAGCCGTATGGCCGGATTCGCCGGAGTGGATTACATCGATTTTGATTCGCAACTGAACGACGAAGAAAAGCTGGTGCGCCAAACCGCGCGGCAGTTTGTCGACAATGAAGTAATTCCGATCATCGAAAAACACAGCCGCGAGGGTACCTTCCCCAAGCATCTGGTGCCGCAACTTGGGGAGCTCGGTTTTTTTGGCGCCAGCCTGGAAGGCTACGGCTGCGCAGGCATGTCCAACGTCGCATACGGATTGGTTACCCAGGAACTGGAACGCGGCGACTCCGGCCTGCGTAGTTTCGTTTCCGTGCAAAGTGCGCTAGTGATGTATCCCATCTATACCTACGGCTCCGACGCGCAGAAAGATAAATGGCTGCCCTTGTTGCAACAGGGCAAAGCCATCGGCTGCTTTGGATTGACGGAGCCGCAGTTCGGTTCAAATCCCGGCGGGATGTTGACCAACGCGGTAAAAAAAGGCCACAGCTACATCTTAAATGGCGAAAAAATGTGGATCACCAGCGGCTCCATCGCCGACGTCGCCGTCGTCTGGGCCAAGTGCGAAGACAAGAAAATTCGCGGCTTCCTGGTGGAGAAAGGCCGCCCCGGATTCAAAACCTGGGATGTGCACGGAAAATGGTCACTGCGCGCTTCCGTCACCTCCGGACTCTCCTTCACCGATTGCGAGATCCCGGAAGAAAACCTGCTCCCGAAAGTGTCAGGCTTGAAAGGTCCGCTCGGCTGCCTGAACCAGGCCCGCTACGGCATCGGCTGGGGCGCTCTGGGAGCGGCCATGGCCTGCTACGACACCGCGCTGCAATACGCGAAAACTCGCAAGCAGTTTGGGAACAAGCCCATCGCCAGTCATCAGCTAGTGCAGGAAAAACTGGCCTGGATGATCACCGAAATCGTGAAGGGCCAACTCCTCGCGCTCCACGTTGGCCGCCTGAAAGATAATGGCAAGGTCGACCCTGCGCACATCTCCATGCTCAAAATGAACAACGTCGCCATCGCCCTCGAAACCGCGCGCAAAGCCCGCGACATTCTCGGCGCCAACGGCATCGTCGACGATTACCCCATCATGCGCCACATGAACAACCTCGAAAGCGTATTCACCTACGAAGGCACCAACGATATTCACAAGCTAGTCATCGGTGAGCGCATCACCGGCATCCCCGCATTCAGCTAGGCCAACCTGCGAGAATGCAAGCCGCAAAGTTGTGTCGCGCCTCATAACATTGTGTTATAGCAACTGCACAACGGAGCAATGGTCGACTGTAGCCCCCAGTTGCCCTATCATTAGCCCCGTTTACGTAGCCTCAAACCTCGCATCATCCGGAGAGTCATCCATGGAAGCGCAGCTCAGTCTCGAATTTCTTCGCGTCGTAGAAACGGCCGCCATTGCCGCCGCGCGCACCATGGGTTTCGGCGACGGCCACAAAGCCGATGAAATAACCGTGGAAGCCATGCGCAAAACCATGGACTCCGTACAGATGGACGGCACCATCGTCATCGGCGAAGGCGAACGCGATGAAGCCCCGATGTTGTACATCGGAGAGAAAGTCGGCCTCGCCACCCATGCGCCCAAAGCCCTGTTCCCCCAAGTAGACATCGCCGTCGATCCTCTGGAAGGCACCAACCTGTGCGCCACCGGAGCCCCCAACGCCATCGTGGTCTTGGCCGCCAGCGAACCCGGCGGCTTGCTCCACGCTCCCGATCTCTACATGGAAAAAATTGTCGTCGGACCGTCTTGCAAAGGTGTCGTGGACCTTGACGTGCCGATAGCCACCAACCTGAAGGCCATCGCCAAGCGCCTCGAGCGCGACGTCGAAGACCTCGTAGTGATCGTGCTCGACCGTCCGCGCCACGAAAAATTAATCGCCGATATTCGCGCCGCGGGAGCCCGCATTCGTCTGATCGGCGATGGTGATCTCTCTGCCGGCATCTCCGCGGCGGTGATTGGAACCGGCGTCCATGCTGTCATGGGCATAGGCGGCGCGCCAGAAGGCGTCCTGACCGCCGCAGCGCTACGCTGTTTGAACGGTGAAATTGTGGCCCGCTTGGTGGTCAGCAAGCCGGAACACGAAGAGCGCCTGGCGAAAATGGGCGTGAAAGATCCCAAGCGCGTCTACCGCACCGAAGACCTAGCGCCCGGTAAAAAAATGATTTTTGCCTGCACTGGCGTGACCGACGGCAACCTTCTGCGCGGTGTCCGCTTCTTCGGCGAAGGCATCCGCACGCAGTCAATGATCCTAACCCTCGACGACCGCCAAGTCCGTTTCGTAGACTCCGTCCACCTCGAAAAACGTCCCGACATCAAGGTCCGCTTCAACTAGCGGTAAATCCGCACTCCAAATCAGACGCGCAGTTCTCCCGTCGTTAGGTCGCGTACATAACTAAATCAAAAACATAAAAACGCGGAGGGTGCCCCATCCTTGCGCTTTTTGCAAGGTGGGGCCGGAGGGGGTTAGTAGCCCATTACCCGGACCACAACCGAAAATAGGAGTGGGGCAGCGTGAATAAAAATCCGAATACGCGCGACACGCTATCGCGATGGTTGAATTTTCCCGTTTCTAAGACCTACTTGTCAGCCTTGGTAATTGCCAGAAAAATCCGATCGTCAATGCTCACCGACCGCGTAAACAGCGTCGCCGCTTGCCCCGCCAGCGCAATGCTCTGACCATTCCCCCCCATAGCCGGTCCAGCCCGTTTCGCCGCAGTAGCCGTCCCGTCACCAGGCTGCATCGAAATCCGCGAACTCCTGGGCGTACAACCAGACACCCCCAAACAAGTATCGCGCACGAACACCTGCCGGTATCCGCTATTTTTCGCCCCCGCAGTAATCCCCGTCTGCTGCTGAGCCGCGTGACTCTGCGTAACCGCCAGGAACGCCACAAACCTGCCGGAAGCGCTGATCGATGGCAGAAAACTCTCTGTCCCCGTCAACGCACCATTTTCATCTATCGAAACAATCTGCATCGCCGGCGAGCAACTGCCTTCCGCCCCCGCACACGTGTCACGCAAATAAATCTGGTGCCCCGCCGCTGCATTTTCCACCAGATTGGTCGCCGCCGAACTGAACGCCACATACCGCCCATTCGCGGAAATCGACGGCGAGCTGCTGTCGTCATTCGCAGCGCTTCCGTCGGACGCCGCAGAGATCAACGTCGTCTGCGCCTTGCATCCGCTTGCAGCTCCTTCACACGTGTCGCGCACAAAAATCTGTGTGTGCTCATTCTCCGCCGAGCTATAAGCCACGTACCGCCCATCTGCGCTCACCGAAGGAGTTTCTTCCACCACCGTTTGCGAGCCCGCATGCGCCAGCGCACCACTCGCAGCGGTAATCGTAAATGTTTGCGCCGTGCTCGTTCCGCCGCCGCCACTCGAGGGGAGCGGTGTCCCGCCCGGCGGAGTTGTTTGCGGCACAGGTGGATTGAAGACGGTAACCATCGCCGTCCCTGCCGCCGAAATGAGCGAACCCGGCACCGTCGCCTTGATGTCTGTGGCCGTAACGCTGGTCGTCGTTAAGGTTGTCTGCGTCGCCCCCGCAGTCCAGCGCACCTGCGACACCTGCGTGGGATCGCTCGAGGTAAGGAAGTTTGTTCCCTGCAGATCCAAAGTGAGATTCGTGCACGAAGTTCCGCAGGCCGCTATCGTCGCCGGTACCATCGCCGCCAGCGTGGGAACGGGATTGGGCGGCGGATTAATGATGAACGTAACTGGATTGGACAGCCCATTGTTACCTGCCCCCGAAAACGGATTCTGCGTAATTACTGTAGCCGTCCCCGGCTTGACGACCAAGGCCGCCTTTACTAGCGCGGAGACGCTGGTTACGATCGTGCCGCTGGAATCATAGTTAATCTTGGTATCGAGTTTCGTTCCATTCCACGTGACATACGTTTGCTTCACAAAATTGCTGCCGTTAATCGTCAACGTGAAATCCGGGCTGCGCGCGCTGATGTTCGACGGAGACAAAAAGGAAATCGTGGCCCCGGTATTCGCTTGAAAAGTATTGCCGTAATCATTGCAGCCAACTATTGCCAGGATCGATATCACTGCGACAGCCAATGCTGTCCCGGACCGCTTCATGAGACTCCTTCATCGCTGCAAGTGAAACCAGGCATACACCCGAAACAAGTTCGACGTCAGCGAACCACGTTATTGTTGCCACACACGATGGGCGTGCAGCCAATTTGCTTTTGGGATGTGATGCCGATTCCCCGCCACGCGTTGACTATCCATCCATGCGCCGAGCAGCCAAACTGGAACAGCCAAACTCCGGCACACGGCCAAATTCGCTACGCAGCCCCGCGAGGAAAGCTGCGCGTGACCCTTCATGATTATCACCCTCCGCACGATAAGGTCAATGCGGCCAACACTGTCACTCCCGCACGCCAATCTTCCGGTTGCCCGTTTGATTGTAGGAGTCACGCTACCCATTTGTTATCCTCTGCGGACCGATGACGCCGCCACAGAAATCCCCTCCGACAAAGGGAGCACCTGAAGGCACGACTTCAGCACAAGCCAGTCCGACGCAACATGATCCCGGCCTGGTCCGCGGCCTCGGCCTCAAAGAAGCCGTCGCCTTGAACATGATCGACATGATCGGCATTGGCCCCTTCGTAGTGAGTCCGCTGGTCATCCGCGCCATGGGCGGCCCCCAAGCCTTGCTCGCCTGGACCGCCGGTGCTGTCCTTGCGTTGCTCGACGGCTTCGTCTGGTCAGAGTTGGGAGCCGCTCTTCCGCGCGCTGGCGGCAGCTATGTTTTTTTGCGCGAAGCCTACGGCCCCGAAAAGTGGGGCCGCCTGATGTCCTTCCTCTTCGTGTGGCAAACCCTAATTCAGGCCCCGCTGGTAATCGCTTCGGGCGCCATCGGATTTTCGCAGTACGCCACCTACCTCCATCCCTTCACCGCCTATCAGCAAAAGGCCATATCCGGCGCGGTCGTTATATTGCTAGTCGTGCTCTTATATCGCCGCATTACCACCATTGGGAAAATATCCGTGCTGCTGTGGATCGGCGTCATCGGCACCATGATCTGGCTGATCGGCGGCGGCATCACCCATTTCAACCCCGTGCTCGCATTTTCCTTTCCCCCTGGCGCGTTTCATCTTTCGCACCTCTTCTTCGCCGGACTCGGCGCAGCCATGGTGAGCACCACCTACACCTACTGGGGTTACTACAACATCTGCCACCTGGGCGGCGAACTGCGCGAGCCGGAAAAAAATATCCCCCGCGGAATTTTTATTTCCATCGTGGGAATCGCCGTGCTTTACCTCGCCATGCAAACCAGCATCCTCGGCGTGGTGCCCTGGCAAAAAGCACAGAACTCCCCATTCCTCGTAAGCACTTTCGTCGAGACCATCTCCGGTCCATTCGCGGCTCGCGTTGCCACCATGCTCGTGTTGTGGATCGCCTTTGCATCCATCTTTGCTTCGCTCCTCGGATATTCGCGTGTGCCCTACGCCGCGGCGCTGGACGGCAGTTTTTTTTCCATTTTTTCGCGCGTACACCCAGAAAAGAAATTCCCCCACGTCTCGCTATTATTTCTCGGCGCGGTAGCTTTCGTGTCCAGCTTGCTCTTCAGGCTCTCCACCGTCATCGCCGCGATACTTGCCACGCGATTGCTCGTCCAATTTGTCGGACAGGCTATCGGCTTAATCCTGTTGCACCGCCGTTGGCCCCCCGAGCGCTTCCCTTTCAAGATGTGGCTTTATCCGCTGCCCGCCGTCTTCACCATGTGCGGCTGGGCCGCGCTGTTCTGGGCCACCGGCTCAGCGCGCAAATGGGGCTTGCTTCTCATCGGCCTTGGAGTCCTCGCATTTCTGCTCCGCGCCCGGGAAGTGCGACAATGGCCTTTCGCGGCCGCAGCAGCCCGCCCCGCGCCGGAGGGTGCTTGAAACTTTCAGCATTGAAGCGATTCGCAATTTCCATCCTCACAATGTTTCTCGCAACGCCGCTGTTCGCCCAATTTGCACCCGCTCCCGGCACCGGTCCCGGCCTTAACGAAACCGTTGAAGCCATCGACAACGCGCGTATCGCCACCCGCATTTTGTATATCACCGCGCACCCCGATGACGAATCCGGCGCCGTGCTCACCTACTTAGCGCGCGGCCTGCATGCCGATGTTGCCTTGCTTTCTCTCACTCGCGGCGAAGGAGGCCAGAACGTTCTCGGCCCCGAACAAGCTCCGCAGCTTGGATTGATTCGCACGCAAGAGCTGCTGGCCGCCACACGCGGCTACGGCGTAAAGCTTTTTTTTACCAGCGCTAAAGATTTCGGTTTCTCGAAAACTCCAGGGGAAACGGAAAAAATTTGGGGCGATCAAGTCCTCGCCGATATGGTGCGCGTCATCCGTACCTTTCGACCAAACATTGTGATTAACAATTTTGGTGGGGTGCATTCCGGCCACGGCCATCACCAAGCCGCCGGGCTCTGGACTCCTCAGGCCGTAAAGCTGGCAGCCGATCCATGGTATGGCCGTTCAGCAAATGCAACCGCAACTATGGAATCCCAGGATGACTCATCAACAGAGCTCCAAACCCCATGGGGCGGCCCGGATCATCCGGTACAAATTCTAGACGTCGACCGTAGCGGCAGCAGCGCGACCAACCCAGCCAGCCTGCAACTTCCCCTCGACGACGTCTCGCCTCTATGGGGAAAAACGTGGCGCGAAATTGGCCTCGACGCATTTGCGAATCATCGCACCCAGGGGATCTCCGGCGTGCTGGGCTCGCCCTTTCTTCACCGCCCCATCGCCTTAGTCTCTGAAAGCGGAGAAAAACTCGACCCCGCCATATTTGCTCAGCCGCTTCACACCTTGGGCGGCGACAGTTCACCGAACGGCTGCAACAACGACGCCACTTTCTGCCCAGTCCTAAAGCAGGCGGAAGATGAATTGAAACAAGCTCGACGCGACGCTCTCGAGTTGCGTTGGCAACAATCCTCAGCCGAAATCGCGTCCGCCGCAAAACGTATTGCATCCTTGGTCTCGCAAGATCGACTCGCAAAAGATCACCATCCGCAGACAGATGAGGAACGAACTCGCTACGCCGACATTCGCGCCGCACTACAGCGCTCGAATCACGCCTTGGCGCTGGCAGCCGGCCTCGAGGTTGTCGCTGAATCAGACCGTAGCGAAGTCGTCGCCGGGGAAAATTTCACAGTGGACGCACATTCCCGCTGCCGCAACGAAGCCGGTTGCGAACTTGGAAAGCTGCTGATTCTCTTGCATCCCGAGTCCGAGGTCGCATCCGCTGCCGGCCCTGCCAATACTCAAGAATTTATGGTGACCATCCATGCCCCACTTCCCCATGAAACAACTTGGGAGCAGCAACAACCGGAACCGCCAGCGCTCGCAACCGCGATTCAAGAAATAACTGTTTCCGGCCACAAATTCGCCGAGCAGCAACAGGTCACCCATATCGCTGCAACATCCACGCGCATTGATCGCGTTCCCGTGCGAATGGTCCCCGCATATACCCTCGCACTTGAACCGGATCAAACCATCGAATTATTGGCCAAGCCCAAAAAACCGTTCGACGTGCTGACACGCGTCCATTCTTACGCCACCAAGCCCAGCAAAATCGAAGTGGGCCTCACCGCGCCGCAAGGTTGGACCGTCAGTTCGCCTGTAACTCTGCAATTCTCCGGCGCTGGCGATCAATACGTGAAGTTAACCGTCACCCCTCCCGCAAAATTATCTGCCGGCACCTACCCGCTGACAGCCTTCGCCCAGCGCGGCGACGAAAAATTCTCCACCTCGCTCGCCCCGCTTCCGTCCATGCCCACGCTGCTCTGGAGCCAACCCGCGCAATGCCGCGTTTTCGCCTTTGACGCCACGGTGCCCGACGATTTGCGCGTCGGATATATTTCGGCCGAAAGCGAGCCGATCCCCCAAGCTCTTGAACGCCTGGGCATTCAAGTCGAAATGCTGGACGCCGCGGCACTAGCCTTCAGCAACCTTGCCCGCTTCGACGCCATCGTTGTCGGCGTGCGCGGCTATGAACTCCGCACCGAATTGTCTGGCGCCAATCAGCGACTGCTCGACTACGTATCCAATGGCGGCACTCTCGTTGTGCAGTACCAGCGGGATTTCGCGTGGGACAAATTTCAGTACGCGCCCTATCCCGCAAAGATTTCCCCCGAAAAACCCAATAGCCCCCTGCCGCGCATCACCGATGAGGCTTCGCCTGTCAAATTTTTGAAGCAGGACGACCCACTGCTCAACAAGCCCAATAAAATTACGCCGCAGGATTTCAATGGATGGATTCAAGAGCGCGGCCTTTATTTCTGGAGTCAATTCGACGCTAAATATACGCCGCTGCTGTCCATGAACGACCCCGGCGAGCCGGATCTAAATGGCGGCCTCGTTTACGCCCATTACGGCAAAGGAACGTACGTCTACACCGGCCTCGCGTTTTTTCGTCAACTCCCGGAAGGCGTGCCGGGCGCATATCGTCTGTTCCTAAATCTGCTCAGCGTCTCCCGCGAAGCCGGCCGAAACCCCGCGCAATCTTTAAAAGCTTCAGCCAGCGGAAACAGTAAGTAGACGAAAACAGCAGGTAAACGAACTGGACACACCCTCCGCGCCCAAAAATTGGCGTGCTATTCTCTAGCAGTTCTCTCGAAAATCGATTCGTCCAAAGGAGTTTTTGCAAGGAATGAAAACTCTGTTCACAACCCGTGAAATCGTACGCGCGTTTCGCTTGGCGTTGTCCGTGGCATTGATCGCGATGTTGGCACTGACCTGCGCTTTCCCAGCCGCGGCGCAGAAAGACAAGAAAAAGAAATCAGATACACAAAAACCCGCGGACAGCACCAACCCGCTCGTGCCCATGTCCGATGAAAACCAGATCGATTACATGATTTCAGAAATGCTCGGCGCCTGGCAGGTCGGCGACGTCGAAAAACTTCACAAGGATTACGCCGATGACGTAACCGTGGTCAACGGTGCGTACGCCCCGCCCATCATGGGTTGGACGAATTACCTCGCAATTTACCAGCAGCAACGCACACGCATGCAGCGCGTGCGCATGGATCGCTCTAACACTGTTATCAAAGTTGCGGAAAACGTCGCCTGGGCTTGTTATCAGTGGGATTTTGAGGCCACTCTGGACGGGGTGCCTACGACCTCGCAAGGCCAGACTACCTTAGTGATGCAGAAAAGAAATAATCACTGGATCATCGTGCACAACCACACTTCGATGGTGCCCCCACCGGCTCCGGGCTCGCCTAACGGCGCAGGCACACAGCCACTAGCTCAACAGGATCAGAGCAAGCCTCGCTGAACCGGCCCGCTCAACAGGATTCGGGTAAGCCTCGCTAAAATTCGACGGCGGCTTTTCAGTCGCGGACCGAACTTGCCCACCCAGATTCGCGCGGACGCTAGAAGTTCTTCAGCCCCTGATATATCCACATCCCCGCAATAACCAATAGCAGAGTGCCCGCGGTAATGCCGGTCGTGGTTATCGGCTTCTGCAGCTTCATAATCTTCGCCACCACTTCGCGCTGCTCTCTGGCCATATGTTCCTGGGCAGCGTCCAGGAAGATCTGATCGCCCTCATGACTGGTCAGCAACGTACGCCAGACTAGCAGGAGCAAAAAGACCCCCGTAACAACCGCCCACACAATCAACAGGTAATAAATGGGTCCCGAAATAGCATTGGGTTCCATGAGACCTCCGTTAGGAGCCAATCTGCGGTGCCTGTCCGAGCGGACAGACAAGGTATTGGTTGGAGTATACCCCTCATGAATTCGAATATCTATTACTTCGTATTGAAACTATCGATTCACCGCTGGCACCCAGGCTTCGCATACGGTCAGCTACCCGCCCACCGCATTCCCCATTTGTTTCCGCCCGTAAAACTCATTCTGATTCATCGTCATGCTTACAGGGTGACAAAGTCTCGTCGCAGTTAAGGGGTGACATTGTCTTGGAGCATCTACGAACCAACCGCCATTCGTTGACAAAGGTGGGGTCGCCGGGCAGAATGAAAAAGCCTCATCACGCGTGATTTATGACATGTTTCACGCGCCGCACTTGTGCCCGAATGGCGGAATTGGCAGACGCGCCAGGTTCAGGACCTGGTTCTCGCAAGGGAGTGGAGGTTCGAGTCCTCTTTCGGGCACCAAATTCAATTCGCACCATCTCCATAAATCCGGGCAGTGAACCGCAATGAGCAGCGCCATGAACGACGTCCGCAATCTGCGTTTTTCCGTTCTGGATAAAGAAGAAGTTTCCGGGCTGCTTCTTTTGCCCGCACCCGCCACATCTCTTCTCGTGCTTGCCCACGGAGCAGGCGCAGGAATGAATCACCCCTTCATGTCCGCCATCGCGAATCAGTTGACTGACGACAACGTGGCAACATTTCGCTACCAATTCCCCTACATGGAATATCGTCGCCGGGTCCCAGACAAACAGCCGCTACTAGCCGCCACCGTGGCCGCCGCCGTTCGAATCGCAGCTAAATTAGCGCCCGATCTTCCTCTCTTCGCCGGCGGTAAATCCATGGGCGGACGAATGACTTCCCTAGCCGCCTCCGAACAGCAATTGGAATCCGTCCGCGGTTTAATATTTTTTGGCTTTCCGTTGCATCCTCCCAAGCGCCCTTCAATCAAGCGGGCTCAACATTTAAATCTCGTAAAACAGCCGATGCTTTTCGTGCAGGGCACGCGAGATGATCTTGCCGATCTAAGTTTGTTGCGCCCCATCTGCGAGAGCCTTGGACCACAAACCACGCTGCATATCATCGAAGGCGCCGATCACTCTTTCCACGTGCTCAAACGATCGGGCAAGACCGACCCCCAAGTTCTCGCCGAGTTATCCAGCACGGTGAAGGCCTGGACAGCCGCGCAGAGCGTCACTCAAATCAAAAAGTAGCCCGTTCCCCGTCCAGCAGACGACCTTTCTCCAGTAACAAATAACAAACCAAAAAATCAGCCTGCCCTGTCGATCTTATTGCCCCTCGTTCGACGTGTAAGTGAGTCATGAAAACATCAATTCGGAGGCCACCATGGCAATCCAAAACACAACCTCTCGAGCCCCTAAATCGCAGCGCCCCGCCCTATTGGCGTTCGTGCCCTTTCTTCTCTGCGGCGACCCGCTGGGCGAAGCCGCAGCTCACTTCAGCCATCTTATTTGCGCTCTGACCGGTGAACTTCTAAAGTTCGCACCATCTATCATCCTGGCTGGCTGCCAAGCTCTAGAAAGCTGTATTTTTGCTCACCAGCTGCTTTTCCTGGGCGTCCAAACCTTGCTGTCATCCTGGCAAGTGCTGCAATGCGTTTTGGGAGCGGCCTAGTTGGGAATATGGTCGGCAGCCAAGACCAATGTTTTCAGCCCCTTAAAAAAATTCTTCATGCCTATGGGTCCCGCCTGTCGATTTAACCGTTGTTCGTTCGACGTATAAGTGCAGTGGGGAGTCGGTCCCAGCCATCCGCCTCCTTGGTTTCAAATCCGAGTCAAAGGAGAATCACGATGCGAGTTATGGTCTTTGTCAAAGCTAACAAGGACTCCGAAGCCGGTGTCATGCCCAGCGCGCAGCTTCTTACCGCTATGGGGAAATTCAACGAAGAATTGGTGAAAGCTGGCGTCCTGCTCGCCGCCGACGGCCTACATGCCAGCTCCAAAGGTAAACGCGTCAAATTTTCTGGACAGCAGCGCACCGTAATCGACGGCCCTTTTGCCGAAACCAAGGAACTCGTCGCCGGCTATTGGCTCTGGCAGGTTAAGTCCATCGAAGAAGCTGTGGAGTGGCTGAAGCGCGCCCCATTTGACGGCGGCACCGAAGTTGAAATTCGCCCGGTATTCGAGGCCGCGGATTTCGGCGCCGCGCTTAGTCCGGAGCTCAAGGCCCAGGAAGAAAGACTGCGCGCCCAGTCCGCCAGAAGCAAACAGTAATTTCGCGCCATAAAAAAAGTTTCAAAGCTTGTCGATTTACCTGCACTTCGTTCGACGTATCAGTAGAAGCAAAAAATCACCCGGCGAATCACCCCGGTCAAATCAAAAGGAGAAGACCATGCGATTTATGATGATGGTAAAACACGGCGAACCCTCTGGCCCACCACCTAAGGCATTGATGGATGCCATGGACCATATCAGTCAGGAAGCAGTCAAGAATGGCACGATGGT